>Ga0123352_10002700_pt1 | contig 25029 bp, 11 predicted proteins | sample TergutLab28metaG_FD_89700 | JGI IMG/M metagenome (GOLD analysis project Ga0123352, IMG submission 89700) | Labiotermes labralis P1 segment gut microbial communities from Petit-Saut dam, French Guiana - Lab288 P1 | ecosystem: Host-associated > Arthropoda: Insects > Digestive system > Gut ...
CCTCGTGAGGTCAATTGAGGAGCTACTTGAATGAAAAAAGTAGCGGCTCCAGGTCTAGAAAACAGAGATTAACGGCTGTGGGGACCCGTTGCGCTGACCACGTGACACCCTCTATCCGCAAAGTTGGCACTAACTTCGCCGACCGGCGGCGGCCGCTCTGTCGGTATAGTTCACGTGCGGACTAAGGCCAAGGAGTTATTATCATGATCATGCTAATGCAAATATCACAGCTTCAAACACTTACATCTCTTTTTCCAATTGGTTATTGCTACCACTAGACACACAAATACCTTCCCTAATGCAGTCATGCGGCGCATAAAGACGTTTCGGTCAAGGACGGACCGCATGTACGACAGTGGTCCAATAATATTATAATATTATACTCTGATACTTACCATTGTGTTAAACTGCCTACAGTATTCAGTACAGTAACATGCTGTACTGGTTTGTAGCTTATGAGCAATTGGCTATACCGTATGTAGTAGGTTTGTAGTAAGCTATACTGTCTAGGTTTGTGTAAGTACACTCTATGTCTTTCGAATAACGACGAAATCGCCTAACGACTCATTTCGCAGAAAGTATCCCCGTCGTTAAGCGACTCATGACTGTACATATATGTATATATACTACACATATAATCGGCATTCTCTGCTTACAACTGTTTCATTCTGAGAAATGAGGCAACTTTATGTTTTACCCTATTTATGCAAGGTACCTGTACCTCGCTATGACTTTGATCCTGTCCTAGCCTCAATATCGGGAACAGGGGCAGTCACAACGAGAGAGCAGCAAACAAATTTGTGTAGCTAACAAAAAAACTTGCAATCGACAACTGCCAATTTAACATTCATAGGTCTGTGCATCGCTAATATATTCTCGGAGTACAACCGACAACATGCAACTTTTCTCAATTTATTTATTTTCTGCAATGCGTTCTACATGTAGAGCGTCTTGCAGAAATAAATAAATAGTGAAACGTTACATCTTGTTGGTTGTACTCCGAGAATACGACGGATGCCACTTAATTTTTGCAAGCAGACTTCCGTATCATTTGGCAACGCTGTGACTTAAGTTGACCCATTTAGCAGCGATTAGATAATGATTGTGGGAGGTGAATTCTTGCCAAAGAAGTTGTAACTAAAATGTTTTAAATCGTAGGTAATCTTCTTTTTGGGCCGGTTTGTATTCCCACAACAAATTAAATCAATGGGAAGGTGAAAGCGAAACGACTGCATTAATGTAAGTTAAAGATCAGTTTTGTTGGTACTGTTAAAGATGTTGATGTCTGGGGAGACAGAACGTGTGACTCAAATGAGAGGAACTAAGAAATAGGAAAAGAGTTTTATTTGTAAATCCTATGTCAATATTCCATTTATAAAGAATAATGTAAAGACAAGGCGAAAATATTGAGAGTTGTTTGGCCGCGCATCTTCCTCGTGCAATAAAGTGAAATGCCAACTTGATGCAACAAGGTAGCTTTATTAATGTATTCTTAACTCGACATCCTGCGGGTACATAGGCCCATCATCAGGAGCATTAGATGTTGAGTTGCAGCATATGGTTTTCTGCGCCGAGTTTTTGGAAGGGTGGTGTTTTTGAGAGCCGCTGCGTAGGTCGTGTGTACGGTGCGGATGGTGCCGTGAGGGGGAGTAGAATTTTAGCTCTCCTTTTCCTTTAACCTTGGCGTTAGTAGGGACTGGGCGGTGAACGCCACGGTCCGGTCGCTTTACCTGCGGGAAAGATCCGGGACCCATTGTATAGGAGGCTCGTTGGGCCCCAGGGCCGGTCAGGACGGGTGCGGAAAATCTCGCGCCCACCGGGATTCGATCCCCGGATCGTCCAGCTCGTACCGAGTACCTATAAAGACTGCGGTATCCCGGCCAACCTTCCGTTTCATAAAATAACTACTTTTTGCTTTGTCGTGTGGCTGGTCGGCTGGTCTTTCGGAGGGTCCGTCGGTCTGTCGGTCGGTCGGTTGGCTGGTTGACTGGGTATTTGTTCGCTTGTTTGGTTGATTGGTTGGTTGGTTGGTTGGCTGGTTGGTTATTTGGTTGTTTGGTTAGTTGGTTGTTTGGTTGGTTGGTTGGTCGGTTGATTGATTGATTGATTGATTGATGTGATTGATTGATTGATTTCTGGTTGGCTGAATAGTTAGTTATTTAGTTAGTACGATATCCGCTTGTCCTTGTTTAAAACGAATTAGTGATTGTCCGAAATACTGTTCAAAGTACTGTCCTTCTGTCTCTGCAAGTGTAGTCCACGTGCCATAACCCTCGAAAGATAATTGTCTGCATCTCAAGATAATGTCTGTTGCTTTACACGTGCAAGGAATTTGGGAAGTCCATGTCACATTTTGATCCATGGCGACAAAAGATATGTAGTCTATAGTATCTCTGTGTCCTGCCGAAAGCAAACACTCTTAAACCAGCGTCAACAAAGATAAGGTCTGATTTGGATTAGAAAGCAATTGAGCGCTGTCAGAACTATTTATGTTCCCGCCTTCAAACACTCGGAAGAGAGCAGACGAAATTTTGGCAGGCAGAACGGTTTTTAGCGAAAATGCCACTCACTCTGACGTACAGCAGACCATCACTTTGTATCCAGCTACGTACAGAAAATCGTACGCAGTTTATTGACAAGGCTGTGTTTCAGCTTCTTAGATTTGTTAAGTCTTCGTCTAAGTGGTCGATAGAATTTTCTTATCTAAAAGACAATGGAATGTAGCGACTAATTTAAATAAAATTTTGAATAGGTACAATTGTCCCTCTCCGTGCCAAGAAGGCATACATGAATTTTGCAAAATAGCTCCACTAAGTCCTAACTGCGGCACTAGATGGAGGTGTTTGGTCATATTCGCTACCCACCTGCTTTGTCCCTCGGAAAACACTCCCAGCATCCATTAAATTGGAAGCTGAGTGAGCTCCAGAACTGGTGTGAACGTTCGGGAAGAAAACAAAATATCTTTCCTCTTCCGGCAATCGAACCATGTGTCTTCCAGCCCGTAACCTCTTCACTATATCGACTATGTTAAACCTAACTCTTTTTGTATAAGTGACGCTGCAGCCCAAATCGAACATGGATTGCCCCAGTTTTGATGTTTCTATATCGCACACAGTTAGACATGCCCGATTGGACTCTGATTCGTCGCAGAGACTGTTACCTACAGAACACAGACGAACATTCATGCCTTCAGCGGGAATGGAACCCGCGATCTCAGCAATCCAAAAACTTCAGACCTGTGCTGTGACCGCACGGCCACCTCATTCCCGACATCAGTTTCTGTAAAATCAGTTCAACCGTTGTGTAATTGCTTGATGTGCAGACAAGCGGAAGGAATGTCTTCAGTGGGTTCTTTTCGAAAGTGTGAATTCTCCTAATGGTAAATATGCGGTATATTCTTATTGTCGAAAAGTTTAGGACTTTCCTTCCAAAGAGAAAACTCAGAAATGCTTTCACTTTCATCTCAGAAGAGTCGCAATTGCACCTCAAGGGAGGGTGAGAAGAGAGGAACCGATAATATTATTTCGTGAGGGCACCATAAGGACAGCAGCTTAAACACGTGACTAGGGTCGTGTAGTGGCAGGGACTTCGGAGGTCAAAATTAGCACCCTGTAGTACAATCAAATATAGATACGTCTTTTAGACTACTAGAAGCAGGAAATGTAGCAGCTGATACAGTGTTATACGCAATCTAAAGCTGCCACAAATTCAGGACTTCTGTGACAGGAAGCTAAATATGAAGTCATCGATATCTTTGTCCCTTCTAGAAGATACTTTCTTTGATGTGGGAAAATAAAAAAGGAACTCTGTGTCTTTTTATCCGGCTGTTCCGGAAATCCATGATAAGAATTTTTTGCGCTGGTGTATCCACGTGGAAGTATCTTGCCGTCTATTGTCAGCTTTGAGAAAGGAAGACAGAAGTAAAGTAATACTCTGCTATAACGCCACAAGTTTAAGCGAGACGTCATACATAGCGTCAGATATTGTGTGTTACCAAATAATTCCTCACTGTTAACCTTTACATAACTCCTCGGTTAGAATAACACTCGTTCATAGCGGCAAACAATATCAGTCATTTTCATTACGTTATAGCCCAATTCGACTGCATTTGCAATTTCTAAATGTCAAGTTATTTATAATCTCATTATTTACAGATTACGTGGCATACTTTGCGTGCAGCCTATTCTAACTAATTAACCAGCTGTTCCAACAGCACGCACCCATTCCCATAACTGTTATTGGAAGAAAGATAACCTGAGATTCATCCCCGTTGCAATTGCACAAATTCTGTCAAGCCAAATCCCTACAGCGTATTTCACAAACTTCCACTTTTAATGCCAAAGTGCTGTAAGTTTCTTCTTAGATGGCGTTTACCAAACAAATGACGCATGTGTTTCTTTTTTCAACTGCGCTTAGACCAGCGGCCTGCCACTCGAATTTACTGCACAGCGTGCGTATGCAATAGTTCATACGTCTACATAAATTTGTTGCAAATAAATTTCTTTCCACATTCTGTTTCTTCTTCTTGGTGCTGCACTCACATTAGACTCCGCAGTTAAAAGTTTTACCTTTTTTAAACCGTCGCTTAGATAGGCCGAGGACTCCTAGGAAGAAGTAGACGATCGCGACGCTTGTGCCTAAACGAAATAGAAAATGGAACCGGGGATCCCAGTGTAGCAGCAGTCTAACACCGATCTACCGACGTACCAAGAAACTTACGATCACTTCTTGCATTGTTCATTCCAATTTTTTCATTCACAATCATTTCGCAATATATTATTAGACGATACCCTTCGCTACGTTAAATCGTAGTCACTCCAAGCTTTCCGAATGATGAGAGAGTGCATGTCGTTCCCGTAATGTTGGCAGCACAACGGTGTTTATTGTTTGGTTCCTCGCCACTTTGGCTGTTATCTCTTGTTCAAGGTCATACAATTCGCAGAGATGTGTACGCAATTCTAGGAAAGTTTGGTCGAATACTTGAGAACGGCTGATAACGTTATCACTGGAATGAACAGGTTTCAGTGTCAGCGTTGGTGCCGTGGGATGGGCGAGAGCAACTGCGTAAGCACACAGCCATGCTGTGCCATTTATCCGGTGGGCGGAGCGTATTTTGCACAAATTCAAGGTCAACATATCTTTTTCAGGAAATCGAATGGGTTTCGGGGTACGGCTGTTCAAAAGAATAGATAACTGCCTTCCCTCAGCCGATGCCGCGGATGCCAGAAAATTAATTTTAATTGGCAAGCACTACCTTTACCGGTCCCTGTGGCCGTGCGGTCTAAGGCGTGGGTCTGTGGCCGCTCGCTGGATGGGATTGCGGGTTCGAATCCCTCCGGAGGCATGGATGCCTGTCTCTTGTGAGTGTTGTGTGTTGTCAAGTAGAATTCTCTACGTCCAGAGGAGTCCTACCGGGATTGCTGTGTCTAAGCTTGATCGTGAAGCCTCGATAATGATGAGGCCCTCTCCCACTACGGGCATCCTTTCCAGATCATTAATTCCAGTTATTTGCCCGGTCAACCTGCATAACAAATACACTTTACAAAGAAACATTAAAAGGACAAAAATAAAAAGTAACAAAAATTTTCCAAGTATTTAATTTGTACACTTCTGGAATGTGACACCGTGTTGATTGGTAGATATAGACATTTCGAACTTCATCTTCAAGGTAGAAATTTAGGCAGCAGATGCATCCGAAATTGTGGTATTTATTTACCGAACTGATTGGCGTCGCTTCTCAGCAGACTGTAGCCCACTGTCGGTCTGAACGCCCTCCGACACTGCAGTCGCTCGCAAGGCTACACGAGCGCCGGTGCTTGTAAAATAATTTTGCCATCCTGTGCACGCGTATGAAGACACTACTGCGTTCGTCATCACTTGCATGTTCCATTATGTATTCCTTGTACTAGATCCTAAATCAAGAAAGACATGTTTTAACGTAACAAATAGAGGCAGTTCCCGGTTAATTAAATTTAATACTGTGAGTCTGGCTTCCATATAATAGGAGTCTACACAATGGTTTACTCGTGGCAGTAGGTCTGCAAGTTTGATGTCAATTCTTATTAAATAATTAATTGCCCTAAAATTACCTAATTAACTAATAAATACGAAATCCAAAGTTTCAGTAGTGTAAACACGTTCTCCGACAAGAATTAAATTGAAATTCAACAACAAAATATCAGATCAGGTCCCTGTCGTACTAAATTTCATTAAAAATCTTCCAAATAGTATCGAGCGGTGACAGAATGTGCGTCTTTTCCGCCTTGATATGACGAACCACTAGTCAGCTGGCTCTTACACTGTAACTGAGGGCTGTGGCTGTGGCGGTTTACGCGTCGTTATTTCGTGTGGTCTTGAAATAACGCACACTTATAATGCACGTAATATTATTAAAAAGACCTTACTATAAACCTACACGCAAAAAAAAAATAACGGGCCGTATGTTTACGCAGGGACAAAAACTTACATAATTTCTGTAGGATAATCGGTCCTAATGGCCAATCACGGTGGCCGTGCGGTCTAAGGCGTAAGTTTGCGGCCGCCTGATTGCTTTTATTGCGGGTTCGAAACCCGCTGATGGAATGGAAGTTCGTCTCTTGAGGTTATGTGTTGCGTAGGTAGAGATCTCTGCGACGAGCTGATCACTCGTCCAGAGGAGTCCTACTGTGTATGTGTGTGTGTGTGTGTGTGTGTGTGTGTGTGTGTGTGGCTTAACCTCCGCTGTGTGGCGGCCTAGGCGACGATAATTGTTTACGCACAAGTTCGAGGAACGCCAACCACGTGTAAATCATGACCTCCTGGCATTGCTTCAGATAAGTAATTTGCACTTTAATAGCATGACGTCAAAGAGTGGTATGTCCAATTGGCAACACGTGAAGTGGCAGAGAAAAATGCCCTGCTCCTTGAGACAGAACTACAGTAGTTTCTACGTCACGTCACAGCCTTGCATGTACAGCGCATATCTAATGTAAACTTTTATTCAACCGATGCGAACTTTTGTAATTGTTTATTTAGCGAGAGTGTTGTCTGGACTCCACTGTGTCCATGGTGCCAGAGTAGCCGTGAGTAAGGAAGGGGCCACTGGTGAATGATACTGGAGTTCCATGAATGTGGCCTTCATGGCTTTTACTTAGTACTGACACGCATCGTCAATAGGCTAGGTCGAGGAGTGTGCACCATAAAGTTGCAGATTAGTTACCTTCAAAGAAAAATCCTCCTAAGATAAAACTCATAAATTCTGTAGCTGGAAGTGCAAACCAACATTTACTCCCAAAATGTCTGCACATCCGTTCAAAAAGTAGCTTAAATATGTTTCTAGAGCAACACGAATTTGAAACAGCAAATGAACACTGTTCACTCCTTCCCCTTCAAGTCATAATTGTACCAGCTCTTCGTTTAATAACAACATCACGATATAATAATACAGTTCATATAGTACATATTTACGACACGCCTTTTAATATTGTGTAATTTTGTTCGAACTTTTGCCCCAGCAGTTGCAAGTGATCTTTCAACAGTAATCTGCTGTTGCAACGATGTGGCTATCACGAACCAGAGGTTCTTTCCACTGGAGTTAAGCGTCTTGAAGTCATTAAGAATTTAGCCTGTGATCATTCAAAGTTTATTTCGTTGTATTGGCAACTGTAATTTCTCATAAGGCCTGGCACATTACTTTTATTGATACTCTGTAGAGTACCTCATCACGTCTTAAAATAGATAATCAAACAATGACATTTAGAAAACAAATCGTACTTATTGGCCCTACAGGTCTACTGTTTTTCACACCTTTATGCTATTATGTTGGTATTCTGGCTTAGTAAGTAACTTTTGTTGACATATTTTTCGGGGAAACGGTTGACGTAGCTACGAATTACGAACTTTATCTCTCCATGTATACACAATCTGCAGTGTTACTCGGCACGTGGCAGGGGTATAATTACACCATCTGCTGCAGTCGAAAGATGTCAAGGTCGAAATCTGAATTCTGTGCAGCAGCGACTGGTGTTTCTGACCACTGTCAGTGATGCTGGAACACCTGTTGGGAGTGAGTAGTGTGTGCCAATTAGAGTGAGATTCATAGTATGGTTTTGCAGTCATGACGAAGTAATTTCGAGTCAAATTGTTCCAGCGTACCTTTTGCCAAAAATAATTTTGTTAGAAAACTGGACACCGAGCACTTTGATACTACTGTACACACTGGGCATTTGGATAAATTAGTGGACACTGGACACTTTGATAGAAAAGTAGACACCGGGCATTTGTGTAGAATAGTGGACACTGGACACTTCTGTAGAAAGGTGGACACCGGAAAATCTGATAGGATAATAGACACCAGACATTTTGGTATTGTAGTGGACATCGGGAACTTTTGTAGAATGGTGGACCCCGGATACTATAATAGGGTAATGGACACCGGACATTTAATGTAGTAGTGGACAACGGGCACTTTTATAGGATGGCGGACACCGGACACTTCGATATTATAGTACATACTGAGAATTTCAATACAGTAGTGGACATTGGACAGTGATAGAAGAGTAGACACCGGATATTTTGACATAATGGTGGACACCGGATATTTTTATAGAATAATGGGCACGGGACACTGTGATATAATAAAGGACACTGGACATTTTGATAGAACAGTGACAGCGAACAGTTTACCGTTACTTCTTCAGCCCTGGTCGAAGTGCGCAATGAATCAATTTTTATGTTGGGATCTAAGACGTGGCGAATAAAATATGGAATGTTTGTTGTAAAGTAAAAGAGAGGAGCAAACTGAATAAGTGGCAGAAATTGAGCTTGACGATTGTGATAATCTGACGGAAAAAGTGATTAAGTCTCCGATTATAAATTACTTGACTTTATACATTTTTTTATTAAAGTTGTTCATTTCGTCGACTTCACAGATTCAGAATGACTAAAATTTTCTTACATTACTATACGCATTTCTTGACACCATCGAAGGACAGATTACGTTTGGCACTGTTTAATTTTAAGGGACGTTTCCTTTTAATGTTAAACCAGCTGTAACAGTGTTCAGTAAAGGACTTTTTTCTCAGTATGAAGTTGTTGGAATGAACACTTAAGCAATATTTATAATATAGAAATATGAACTGTTTTCTGCACTGGTATATAAACTTGCATTATCCACATCATCGCAAAGCCGGATGTTGAGGTGATGTTAAATCTGAGTGGGTGACAGCTGTTTCTGTAGCAATAGGACTTTTTTTTTTGTTATGTATCGTTTGCATGCGTTCTGTCAATTGAATATTTTTCTACTGTTAACCATAGTGTTCTTTTTTATTACCTGTTTTTAGAACAGTTTTTCCTATGAGTGTTACTTAATTCTTTGCAATGGTTGCAAAATGACACAAAGTTGCTGTGTTCTTTGCCAACCACTCGTAGCAATGATCAGGGACTGAACAGTTCTATAGGTTAGTAAGAAATTCTAAAACTAATTATCAACATTGCTGACACAGAACAGCCATCCTTTTAATTAGAGCTTTTGAAGTGGGTAGCAAATGATGTCAGGATTTCACTTACTAAGTGAGAATTTGCAGTAGGAGGTGCTTTTATGATATTTGGTTGTTTACGAAAAATATTTCCCAAACTTTGAGATAATTCATAATGTTGAGCCTTCGTTGGAGTTCATATAAAATATTCATCGTATGAAGTTAGTGTAGAGGGAAGAATTTGTGATTTGAACTAAAACACCAGAGACGTAATTAGTGCAAATAGTTACGGGCTTAAATCTTACCGTGAAGTGCCTCTAAAGATAAGAGAAAAATAATTTTCTTTTTGAAAAAATCATATGGAATATGCGTAAAGATGAAGAAACCAAAAGCGTAATCAATACCTGAAATTAGGTAATGAATGGCAATCTGTCGCAGTTGTTTGAGAGAAATTATTACGTCCTGAACAGTTGATTACTGACGTAAGGGTAACGTTGCTAAAAAATATTCCATAACTTAGCCACAGGTGTTGATTTTGTATACAGAGCAAAGAGCAAAATTTATGTCTGCAAACTAAATGACTCATGCCGAAGCCTCTCAGTTTTTGTCAAATCATTGCTTCTCATATGTTTTAACAATGTACAGCTAAATCGATATTGGAAACCCCCTGTGCCTGGTTTCGTCACAGGAGATTACAGACTCAACAGAGCTTCAGCAAACAGTGATACAGCTAGAACAGAAGTGTCGTCCTCCTCCTTCCCTTTCTTCTTCTTAGTATTCATCTACATAACTTTTAAGCCTTGAAGTACCTACGTGTTCTACGGCACGGAGGACCAGTCCGCGGCAGACGTCCGAAACGTAAGCAACCTTATTGACGTGTAGCATAGTGGCGCGTGTTGAAATACACACGAGAATATCCCTGCTCTAAAAATAATGCGAACCAGCTGCACTGCGCGTCATAAACCGTGCGGCTATCCAGATGTGAGTCTGAAAATGTTTAGTAAATATACCCTGAAAAGTTATTTCAGCCATAATACCAAAATTGCTAATTCACAATCTGACCAAGCTTCTGATCAAAATACCATAAACTTCCTAAACGATTTCGGTTTAATTCGGTATAATTCATAACAATACGCCAACGACTGAAGCCTGACATGTCTTTTCAGTTAATTGTTCATCAATTTATATCAACATAACTCAGTTCTGACCTTAATAAAAATTCGGTTTATGATGTGCGAAATGGGCTACCAAGCAATCAAACAAAAACTGAACATATCTTCAGTCAAATAATAGTACCATCATCATATGCGATACAGAAAAAACAAAATAAGTGTAGATCATACACACATGAGCCTTCATCCAAAGTATGAAGTTGTAGCTCAGGAATTTAGAAACTGGCTTCTCACGGCAAAAAAAAAAAACCTTAAATGTGAGAGATGATGGCAAGTACGTTGTTCACCCCTGAACATAAACGTTAAGTTCCACGTGGTACAGAACGTAGGTCCTAGTATTGCGCAATGTGTTTCATAAGAAAATCGTGCAAGTGGTGTAACATGAAAGTCGCTCTTCTTCCGGCTTCGTATGTGTATAGCGGTTTCTGCGCACATATACCGAGAATATGAGTGTTCCTGTTAGAGCGGCTCTCGGTTCTGCGCTTCTTAGAAGAAGAATACGCTATCTTCTGCAAACAGATCTTGGAAGGATAGTGACTTCCAAGCTTATTTGTTGTTTGAAGTCCCTTGACGTAAGAATTGGGCTTACCGTACCTAGGAACAGAAAAAAAAAGTTTTTTTTCGGAGTTGTGGGATACATTCAAAACAGGCAAACTAATTAATACTGATTTTCCCGGAATCATGATTAGTTTAGGGCTGAGGAAGACGCCTGCTTTTTTAAGAATTCGACCAATACGCGGTCTGAAATCACTAAAATGATCTTCTGGAATGAGATGCCGTGTAGCGTAACTTTCAGACAACGAACTGCATGGTGTCACATCCCAAAACACCATAATCTTAACACTCAATAGCTCGAGAACATCAAAATATCAAAACACAATAAATAAACCAAACTAACTGCAGTGTTAAGGCAGCATATGCTGCCATAACAAAGACTACGTCAACGCCAACGGACACGATAGAACTATTATTGAAATTTTAGCAAAGCACTGTATAAAGCTCCCTGATGATGGATCCCTTGTGATCTGAAATATGTTGGAACAATTTTAAACATTTTAAAACATTTTATAATAATTCTAATTGTATCTACGAATTATATATTTGTGCATCTGTTGGATAATAAAGTGTTTTAACCTGTATAAACTTCTCCTCTTCCCCATACGTGCGGTATGCTCCGTCCTTCTCATTCTTTTTTATTCGATCACCAGAATAATGTTTGGTGAGAAGAATAGATCGAAAGACCCTTCATTAAGCAGACTTCTCCACTCCACAGTTACCTCGTCCCTATCAGGCCCACCTATCCTCCTCAACACCCTTCTCTGAACATCTCAGAGTTGTATCCAACCTTCCATATTTAGTGTCCGATTTGAGTAAAATTAGGTGTGTGTGTGTGTGTGTGTGTGTGTATATATATGCAAGTGTGGGTCGGGTAGCTCAGTCGGTACAGCGACTGACTACGGGCTGGACGGTCCGGGATCGAATCCCGGTGGGGACGAGATTTTCCGCCCGTCCAGGGCGGCCCTGGTGCCCACCCAGCCTCCTGTAAAATTGGCACCGGGTGTTTCCTGGAGGTAAAGTGCGACCGGGGCGTGCTGCTGACCACTCACCCCTCTTCATGGAAGAATAGAGCTTTACCTGTACCCACCCTCTGGGTCACATCGGGCCTGTAACAGGATCACTTTACCTTTTTATATATATCTGCAAATAATGTTGTTGAGAATTGCGAGCTTCGTGGAAATTTGCTCGAGGAAGAACGTATATTTCTTATGGGCGTAAATAAAATTAAATTTACTCGTGTACTATAAAAAGACGAAGGTCGCTGGTTCGATTCCAGCTGGTGTCAGTGGATTTTTCATTGACATAAAATCCCTCCGATCGTACTATGGCCCTGGGGTCGACTCATCCTCTAACAGAAATGAGTACCATGAGTATTTCTTGGAGGTAAAGGCGGCCGGTGCGTAAGGCTGACAACCTTACCACCATCCTGTGCCATTGTCATTAAATCCGGGAACCTTAACTTCCTGGAACCCTCTGAGCCACTCCAGGCCTGTAACGGGACTGCTTTACTTTTACTATAGAAAGACATCACATTTTGAAAGTGAAGAACGTCTTGGTAAATATGGCGTAACACGTAACTGATTACGTCATATTCCCTATTATTGTGGCTGTTAATTTATTCCTCCATATGTAATCCGCTACGTTCGTTACATAATTCCTGTCTTCCTTTAATTATTTATTTATTTATTTTACTTTACATCTTATCCCTCCTTCAGACACTGCAGATGATAACAATAAGCTGCTCCGAAATATTACTACCATCAATCAGACTCTATGTCGTCACCTGTAATTTCAATATTATATATTTCTGTATGCGTTGAAATTAAAGTTCTGCCGCTGCGGGAATAATTATTCTTAGACTGATGTTCCTGACAGCAGGATATTCTGGATAATATTGGGTCTAAGAAGGACAAAATAATAGGCGGCTGGAAAAAGCTGCGTAATGAGAAACTTCGTGCTCTATAAGCTTCGTCGAATATGATTAAGATGATAAAGTCATGTAGGATGAAATGTGAGGGAGACGTAGAACGCATGAGGCATAATTTTTAATGCACACTTTGTGATGCCTGAAAATTAAGGGGCAGAAGCCGCTTATGACGCAGACCACATACACTCGGATGGGTGGATCACATCAGAAGGTAAATCAGCTAGAAAGAGTGTGGCTCAGCTTGTGGGACGGTGAGAATGATGAGACCTTTCGGTATCTGAATAAGAGGAATATTTACTTGGCTAGCTGAACGACTAGTAGCTCCTGTGAAGTAACACTGCTCTGTGGAGTTGTTTATTTGGCTTAATTCTCAGAATACCAAAAGAAAAGCAACAGTTGCATAATTATATGTTTAAAATTTTAACAATAAAAGAAGTTATTCATGATAGCAATTCACACCAGTAAGCGAAATATTCTTAATGTGTAAATTATAATTAGAAGTACAAAGCGATAGAGACAATCAAATCGTAGTGCCCTACAAATTTACATAGGCTATGCGAAACAAGTACATATTGACCCTTTAAGCTCCAGTGGGCACTGGCCAATCTTTAAAATAAGATTAAGTTTGAATGTCATGTTTAAGGAGTTGAGAAACAAAGTCCTATCTGACAGATATAGAGTATTATGGCATCAGTGACGTGTCCAAGAACACGGTTATGAAAAGCTACAAGTGCCAGTTTTATGAGTTTAAGAAATCGCATGTTGTATTGTCATGTGTTTATCAGAAATTAACAGCTTCGTCCTTCTAGTTAAGATCCTAAGCCTTCACCGATCGCCTCAAATCAAGATAAAACTAAAGGTTACCATGTAAAACAAATTGTATATACCAGATAGCCATTATATTTTAGACAACTACACCACGGTCACGTAATTTAGGAATGTAAGTGGGGAAACTGAGGAGGGTACAGAACTAACATTATGAGGGACTGTTTATACACACACACACACACACACACATATATATATATATATATATATATTTTATTGTGCTTTCAGTGGTCTCGTTATTCTCCGAAAAGTTGCTGTTGTTCTCTGAATTTTTACGTTATTCTCTGAATATTTATGATATTCTCCGAGTGTTGTTTGTTGTTGTTGCTACCATTCTCTGAATGTTTATTTTATTCTCTGAAATTTGTTGTTATTCTGTGAGTATTTGTGTTATTTTCTGTATATTGTTGTTAATCTTTAAATGCTATTATTCTCTGAATATTTACGTTATTCTACGAATGTTGTTTTCTCTGAATGTTGTTGTTATTCACCGGATGTTCTTATCAGAATATTAATGTTATTCTCTGTATGTTGTTATTCGCAGAATGCTGATGTTATCTTCTGAATATTTATATAATTGTTCGAAATTTGTTGTTATTCTTTTAATGTTTATGGTATTGTCCGAATGTTGTCATTAGTCTCTAAATATTTACGTTATGCTCTGAGTGTTGTAAAAACAACACTCAGAGCATAACGTAAATCCTCTGAATGTTTTGTTCATCTCTGGCTGTCATTATCCTTCTAATGTGAATGTGAATGCATTTTATGCGCGTTTCTGTTCGTATCTCCAGTACAACTCATTAAACATTTTTAGGACTGAAGAGTGTTTTGAACAGATTGTGTAGATAGAAATTAAATTACGCGTTAAATAAAATTTTTGTCTAAGTCTTGTGTTTCTGGATTAGCTCACAAAAAGCCCGTGTCGAAACAGAATTTACTGGTTGTCCTTAATTAGGTCTTCTCGGTTACGACACCGTATAACATGAGTTATAACCCAAACTACTTCCAGCATCTTCGCGCCATGAAAGGTCTAAATTTCTTTAATAACAGTAATAGTGACTAGGCGTAGACGGGTGGATAATATTAGGATAGATCTCCAGGAGGTGGGATGTGGGTATATGGACTGGATTGGGTGGGCCCAGGATAGAGATAGGTGGCGAACGCTTGTGAGTGCGGTAATGAACCTTCCGGTTCCGTGAAATGCGGGAAATTTCTTGACTAGCTGCAAACCAGTTAGCTTCTCAAGAAGGACTCTGCACCATGGAGTTAGTAATAGTGACTATACTATGACTCGGGCGACAGAGGAAAGATTTGATTTTGGGCAGCGGAAGCGGGTTTTCCTTAGTCCGTAACGTCTGGACCAGCACTGAACCCCATCGTATGACTGTCGGCAGGAGGCAAATCCTGGAGAAAGTGGCTAGGGAGCGAAGCAGACGACTCATTTGCATCCACCACCAAGGTTAAGAATGCGTGTTGCTATTGCTCCATTCCCCTCTTTGTCCGCGTGCTGTGCTGCTTAAAATGCAGTTTCTACGCTTACTATGTCTCCAGCCAACAATGATTTGAAAAAAATACTGCTCCAGTTTACGTGGAACTTTTTTTTTTCGCGTACTTTCAGCGAACAAGATTAAGTGCGTCTTCCACTCTGTCATGTTTATACTCGAGCTTCTACCAAAAGCGAGACAACAGAATTATTACCAATGGAAACAGGATCGAAATAAAACCAAATAGTATTCTGTGCAAATGGAGGCTCTGTGTTTGAGCCAGTACTTTAAATATAGAGTCCCATGCCTTAAATAAAAATTACATCGCTTAATGCGAAATCCAACCTTACCATGATAGCTTACAAAATCATTCCCTCACGACTTTTGTGCAACGTTTGGCAATACTGCGTGACGTCGTTGCTCGTCATAACGTTGGGAGCGCTGTGGATTAGGAATCGGTTGGGTATGTTTATTCGTACTAGGTTCTATTAACTCGCGTTTTTCACACGTGATGTGAAGTGAATGCATGAAAAATATCGTGTGATAATTGTGTTTGTTGTGCGTTTTCATTTATTTTGTTTATGTGCCTTGTGGTAGTAATTTACTGTACCTGGTGCTCTTATACGTAGCTGAAGCGCTCGGTGAATACCCGAGACGTAACTTGATTGCAGCATGCGTTCATTAAGGGGAATTACCAAGTTCGAAGAACCATCGATAAATAAAATGGTCGTAAATATGCGTAAGTATGTAATATATATATGTTACTAATGAAAGTCATTGTTTTTAACTGCGTGTGTGTGAAACGTCGTTGGAATATCAACCGCCAGTATATGGCAGCGCATAAATAACTGATGGCATGGAAGCCAAATTTCGGTCTTTACATGAATGAAATAATATACTTTTGAAGTTTCAAAAAAGAAAATAGGCGTATTAATACATGATTTTTCACATTTACTCTTCTTTGGGATTGCAGACATTGTAAGGGGGGATGCAGGAGAAATATCCGCGGTTATAGGTTAATGACCTTGTCTTAGTGAGTTTTCGTGTACAATTCCCAGTGGGAAACCCATATGCTTACAAAAATTGTACTTAAATTGGAAATATTGGCGTAATGTATATTACCATTTGAATTTTGATAAGAATTATGTTGTTAGATCACACCCAAATAAACTGTTCGTGTCGCCTTCGAACCATGGTCGTGGTGTCGTTTCTAATTTTTCACTTTCGACGTGTTTCAAATCGTTGACTTTCTGGTAAGTATACTTATTATCTTTTATGTATATTTTGAATACTGATGTATTTATGTGAAAGAATAAGTATTTTTCATAATGTTGAATTGGTAAAGGGAATTTATTACAGAGATGTTTCAGTAATTCAGAGCTTCCCAGTTGTGTTTCAGGATTTAATTTATAGTTCTGGGGATGTTTGTAGTATTTTGATGTTCTCAGATTACAACCTTCTTGTGGTGCACTTAATGCATATGGCATTTCTTCAAATGTGTCTACAGTAGAGCCTGGTTTGCTGTTCTTAGCAGTACCTGAATATGTCTCTGACAAAAGGTGTGTGGAAAATGATTGGAAGTTGGTAGTATGAAGAAAGTGAAAAGAATTGGGATACTGCAGTACTTGGTGAAATGAATGCAACTTGGCAGTATGATATGCTGGGTGGAATGACTGTAATGAGTTTAGACATTGTGTGTTTGTGTGCAGTTCAGAATAGTGTAAAGTGTATGAATTTAAAGACTTTCCACATGTGTTAATTAGTGGGCTATGTGAAGGTAGAAGTGTGTAGGTGCCCTGTGCATACAGCAAAACCGTATGGTCAGAGTGGTGGTGTAGCTGCATTATTTCTTAAACTTAACACTAGGTGGAGGTCAGTGGTCAGTGGTCAGCTTCACACATCGACTGCTTTACTTTTGGGGAAAGAGCCTCCAGTATCCATTGCATAGGAGACTGGTTGGGTTCCAGAGCCAGTCTGGATACCTTGAAGAAGAGGAAAATCTTTGTCACCACAAGAAATTGAACTATGATTCCTTGGTTGTCTAGCCCATAGCCTAGTCACTATTCTGATGACACTATCCTGGCTTCCAAAGAATACCTCATAAGAAGGAACAGCAAAGTATAAGTGTGACTTATTAATTTTATGTGCACAATTGAAAATGAATTTAAACAGTGTTATGAGAAGCAAGTTTACTGTGATACAGAATAAATACTTTCTGTGAGAATAGAAACTGTTAACTGAGTTGTAAGTATTAATATAAGTTTTAGTTCTTACAACAGGTTTATGTAAACATAAATGACTTGAAAGTTTTGTTTTATGTGCAATTATAGACCAAGTAAGTATGTTGTCAACCTTTTGTTTGGAATTGTTTAGCCCCAAAACAATACCAGTGCTATCTTGAACCAGAACTGAATGAGACAGTGATTAGATGAGTAATTTAAACACCCCTCAAAGTCTTTTAGTGATTCTCTTCAGTCCTGTGAGTAAATGCATGGATAGCCCTTCAAGAATATACCATGTGTATTATTCCTTTTACATCCTTCCAGCTCATTATTTACTAATTATTCTATTATCGGAGCTTTTGGAAGCAACATAAAAGTAATTAGTGAATAATTAAAGTAAACTTACAGCCGAAAGCCTACACATATGAAGTACAGTAAACTGACACAAACAATGGATGAACTATGATTTCTTTACAGCATGTGTGGATTATTCAGAGGGGTGGTCTTTTTATCACAAGTTCAACACATTGTAATGAAGCTATAGTGTTGCATGCTAATGCTGGTTATAGCATCCACTATTCATATGTTTTGTTTTGTGCCATTGTACTCTGAAAATAATTTTCCATTCAGACATTTTGTGGAAAAGAAGATCAGCCTCTTGAACGGTGCATATTTTGGTGGAGTGCTGATGAATGAATCTGGCTAAGAAATGAATGAAAAATGGCTTTCTGAATTGTGTTTCGAGTGCAGAATCAGAAGCATTGCAGGTCAGACAATTATGGGGTGATATTCTGTTTTGGCCTTCCTGAAGGGGGAGGTATTTACGCACCATAAAAATGTTACCATAAGAAGAATCAGAAAAGTATGTTATTGCAGTCATCTGTATTCAGTTAATGCAAGTGTCATCATCCTGCAGCTCACATTCTGGTTTTATTAATGCAATATATCCATAGTTTGGCAGCTATATAAATTCTAGCATGCCTTTGACAGATCTCTTGGTTAAGGAGCTGTTGCTATGTAGCAGGGCTAATTTTTTTAGGTGTATGATTTAAGACAAAACATTATTTAGACAAACAGTTGCAATGGATTCCCCATTACACAAGCTCCCCCAGTGTGGAGCCCATGAAAACTGTACACATACCACTATTGTTACATAGAGCACTGGGTATCATTGTACAAGGATATAAGAAAGTGGAAGAGCTTGTGCAGTTAACTTCAATTATAGTTTTGTTTTAATGATCCTCATTATAGTTCTTGGTTATAATACTGCAGCCATATTATTGTAATAGTAACCTGATATTTTTAAACTAAAAAGAACTTTTCAATGATTATTTTACATCTATTGTGGAAGAAATAAGATTTCATTCTGTCTGTGATGAACATGTTACCTTTATTTATTTATAATGCATGGAAGAAATCCAGAAGAGTACGGAAGTCACATTTTTCAGGTACAGGGAACAAACCACCACTTAACAGAAAGATGTTTGTAATGGTAGAAAGTAATGAACAGTTAATGAATGCTCCTTATGTGGTGATAGAAGCTGTCACACTGTGAGTCACATGTTTGTGCTTTGTAAAGTAAGTGAAGGTGGTAATTAATTTGTTTTTTATTTGAAAGACAAAAGTATTTTTGTATGTACAGGTGCCCCTCTGTAAAAGGTTTTTTTTTTTCTCCACACCATGAACTTCTTTGGGGATTGCAAGTATGTTGGTAACTACATTCATTCTCAGTGTTGATGCTATATGGAGGTGTGGTCAGCTTTCAAATCCCAGCTGTACCCTGGCTTTACCCAGTGGGAAGGTGTTTCCAGTACCTATTGAATAGGGGGCAGGGTAGGCCCCAGAGCCAGTCTGGATACTTAGGAGAGTAGAGAAAATTTGTCCTTGCCAGTAGCACAGTACATTTCTGTAGGTTTTTCCTTCTCCACCATCAGACATAAGGGAGGATATGTGATGGTATTGCTGAGCTTTCCAAAGTCATTGGTTGACAGCACTGACCTAAGAGACTGTATGACTTAGATGTTAGTAATTGAATGATTGTTGACAGAAATAGAATAGCCATGCCAATAGAAATTCCTTTCCAAGTTGTAAGTGGTGAAGAAAGAGAAGCAACAGAAGTGTGAAGATTTCAGTCTGCTTGGGTTTCAGGGGAGTGTGCTTCCTCAATCTTTGGGGTTGTTTTCTTCTTAGACTGCCTGACCTTGAAGATGGATGCTGCTTCCCCCCCTCCCTTCCCCAAAACAATTGTAAATATTTACCAGTCAACAAGGAATCAAATCCCTGAAGATTTTAGTATCGGGACTGCTGTAAGACCTCAAATCCTGCTGTGACAGAAATATGCTGTGTGAGGTGTGAACTGATTTGGGGTGGGTCCATTGTTTGACTTTTGTGATGAAGGCGATGAACTCTTAGTTTCTGTAGGTGAGGATTTATTGTTCATCCGAATCTTAGACCATCACTACTGTACCACGGAATTATTGAAATCCAGTGGTACAGGAGTATAATGAAATGGCATTAGCAAGAATGAGTGATATTTGTATGTGAAATGTCTAGAATTCACTTAATATGATGAACTGGGTTTAATAAATGTAGTTGTAATACAGTTGTAACTGTATTATTAGAATTAGTAGTGTTTGTTTTACATTTGCATTGGTTTCAGTAGAAGCTGAAGTCTCTCTTCTCCACTTATGTGTGAGGTTCTCACAGTGGTGATGAAGATTTAAATCTACTGATAAATGGCACTGTGTTGACTGGCAAATTAGTTAACCAGTGTTTCAAAGGAATATGGAGTGCTTAGACCCAGAAGTTGGAGGCAACAAGCTCCTCTGAAACTTCAGTAGCCACCTTTGGACATGACAGTACATCCCAGAGCATGTGAACCTTCATTAGGGCCATCATGAGAACTTAGGATCTTAGCAGACTTAGCATTTCTTATCTCTAGTATTCCAAACTTCCTGTTCCGTGTTACATACCTGACTGTTGACTAGATGCATTCCCAGGAAGCTGATGGAAACCTACTTACTCATATTGTTGCTCAAGCAGCACTGTCAGTTGTATACCCAGAGTTCAGCTTCTTTTCTGTAGAATATAGATACAGAGAGGTTATACATAACCTGACTTTCACTATAGGTAGCAGTCATTCTGAAAATACAAAACTTATGCACAAGGGAATTTTATTCTTCATTTTCCATTTCCAAGACTACTTTCTTTCCTATAGTTACCAATTCAATTTCCAGTAAAATATTTGTTTTGCTTTGTCTGCTTTTAATTGAGATACAGATTAAGCTACACTGTGAATTTAAGCTTCTCAGTTTGCAGTTGGAAAAGTAGGGAACTGCTTGATCAACCAAGAATGTATCCATTTCTGCAGCAGTACTTTGTTCCGTGTGATAGTTACTTATGTGTAGGGGTAACAGAATATATAACTAAGGTTTATTGTTTTTGGAAGTTTAAGTTAAATAGTAAGTAATTACAGACACTTTAATGAAGTAAAATTTTCTGAGGGTGTGTACTGTGATCATGAGACTGAATATTTCAGAAGCTCTTGTTTCCATTGTTAGAGGAAGTTCTGATTTGATGAACCATTTTGTAATGCAAATGCAAATATCACATTGACTGTCTTGATTGTTAGTGTCAGTTTTAGCTTTCATTTCTGAGAGGTGAGGTTAGATGGCAGAGACTGGGATAATTCTTGTTTGTGAAATAAAGGGGAAGCACGTTTTAGACATATAATTCATTTTGCATGTACACCCGTTGTAAAACTGAACTGCAGTAAGAAACTAAATTTTCTATTTCATGAAGTGCCTTTTCTTTTCTTTTCTTGACATGTTATCAATAAAAGAAGCTCTGCTTAGACAATGTAATAATATTAGTTGAAGAGTACAAATTGTGAAACTCCTATTATGTACTTTCTTCCGTTGTTCTCTTACTTCCTGTTTTATAGGACCAGGTGTCCACAGCACTTTGATTTCAATTCATCCAATCTGTATTCTTCCCTCATAGAGTAAACAGTTTTACTTCATACCAGGTTTTATTTTATGTTTATTTATCTCAAAATCTTATCTTGCTCTTACCCCTCCACTAACCTGTAACCCATTTCTCCATCCCCCAAACCTATTCTTCCACTCACAATCATGATGTCTCTTCCAGCAGTTAATTCTTCCACCTACTTGATGTATGTAATTTATTTGCATAGTAATGGGTGATTACTGCTATCATAATAATGTTGATGCAATCACATTCAGATGTTGCACATGTTTTATATGCATTTTACATCTTCATGTCTTGAAATAGGATCACATATTGACTGATGTATGTTTGTCTAGTTGGTGTTGCCTACAGCTTGTTGCTATAATGTGTGTTTGTTCTTTCTTCTCCTCATCATTTGACTGTTTTGGGTGAGATTACTTCCACCCCCACCCCACCCACCCCCCAAAAAATGTATTGACAGAGGTGATCTGATAACAGATACATACTAAGAACATATATATGCAGGCTGACACTGAATGTGTATTGCTACATAGTGTAGAGCTATTTATTCCATCAGCATTAAACTTCTTTTCTTTCACCAGAGGCCTGTTTTACAAAGATTGTGTGCTGAATTCTTTATTTTGCCACAGGACAAAGCACAGCTTCCATTTCAGACTGAACAAAAGCTTGGTATTGTTTCTCAGTGGTGTTTAGAAATGACACCATAATCTATTTTCTTGTGTGGTCTTTGGCTAAGTAACGAAATTTTTAAGTAGTGTCCGTGTACTCTAAAATTTTTAGAGGTAACTGAACTGAAGTTTATCAGTACCTCCTTGTGCTCAGTGGAAAACTTAATTGTTTAGTTCAAGAGACTTTTTTTTGACATCAGAAACCAGAAATTTCTATGGTAAAAATTCATTGGTTCCAGGATTTTAGCAAATTAACTTCTGTTAATTTTCTGATATCAGTATGTATTAGACATAAATCTGGTTACTGTGCATGTAGTTCAACGGTACAATGTCATCAGCAGAACTTTTCACATTTGAATACAAAAATGGATGGGATTAGGGTATTCCATTTAATGAAAAAATGTGAAGTAAACCACTTGTGATGTGTTGGGTGTACCCTGTTTTAACCTTTACTACATTGGATGTGGTTTTTTAATTTTTCTTTATTGCAATGGTTCTCTACTACCTGATCTCACTGTTCATTCAGCATGCTGTTCTTATGTTCATCAGTTATTGGGTTATAAATTAACCACCAATGCTGTGGACTTAAACCCTTGTCCATTTTCATGTAACAGCACAATTCAGACTTTGAACAATTTGAAGACAATGTCTTATTTTTTATTTTGAGTAGGTTCCTGTTGTATACATAGCAAGTAATAGCATACATTTCTTTTTCAGTTAAGACTGTTTTTATGAACTGTAATGTAAAAAATTGCTTTTTATGTTTTAATGATGTTTGCATTATGAGTAAACAAAAAGTTGAAGAGTTCCCAGCACTTTTGCAGTGTTCCAAATATTTGTGCCAAATTCAAAGAGAATTTATGTAACCATGGGATTTCTGACCAATGATGACCAGGTAGCTGTATTTTCAAGAAATTGGCCATTTGCCAGTACATTCCCATCACATAGGTAAACTGTGGTGTGGGCATTTTTGATTGGGTTGATGTGAGGACTCCGTCTCCTCAGTCTTCAGATTTACCCAGAAACTTAACCTGCCAGACAGTATCAACGAAGCAACAATGCACATGCAGCAGTGAAAAATGAATATTTGAAGGGGGTGACACTTCTAAGAGAACAAAGTGGGATTTTTCTGATCATGCAGACGCAGTAAAGGATGGACCATTTCCTGCTTGCGGGCACACCTTCGGCCCCCCGTGTGTCATATACCGCATCTCGGAAGGCGTAACGATAGGTCAATTGAGCTACACAAATTCTGTCATTGACTTAGAAAGTCTAATAAAAACTGTCCCATGCTACATGCCGAAAATGATGCTAGCCTGACAGAATGTACTCAGTATACTGGCAGAACATGCTGTTAACTCTGGCTTTCTTATGTGGAAATTGTCGAGATGTAGTGTTGGTGATGTTTCTTTAGTTCGTTCCAGCGGGGATATGTTTTGTACGTTATCTTTTAAGCCTACCCACAAGTAATAGTCAATAGTCACTTCGTTTGCTGTAAACTGGTTCTCCTGGAAACCGGCACCGAAATTTTCTGCGACATTTTCCAACATTTTTATTTCAAGTAGAGTTTCACTGAAAATACACGCTGCTGAATGATGTACTGCGCTCGAAATGTTACAGCATTGAATGTTTGCATCAGAAATGCATTGCCAGAAGCAAGCATACGCGATGATGTACGACAGAAGTCTCATCACCGACTTATGTTACACCCATGCGCCACATGCGAGTTTCGAAGTACCGCGAGAGGGTTTCAAAGGCCGCGTAATTTAGCCGCAGTCTTTGTACCCCACGTTTTCCTAATTTTACACCCCGCGACTTTGATTTGTGGGGAAATTTAAAAAAGTGTGTAAAACAAATCCCCAGGCTCCTTAAAAACAACGAAACAGCATATATCACGAGATCTCAGCAATTTCCGGAGAAGAAATGCAGAGAGTTAACGTGTTCCGCACGTATACTGAGAGCATTCGGTCAGGAGGGCAACATTTTTCAGCGTCTGCTTAGCACTGGGAGTTTTTATTAGACTCTGTGAAGGTTATTATCACTTCGATACTGTGTGCAGCATCCTTCGCGTACTGTTACTCCTCTCGGGACTCGGTATACGACGCCCAGGCGGCCGAGCGTTCAAGCAGGAAATGGTTTCACCTGTATGACTTTGTGATAAATGACAGGGGTTTAAGCTGGTATACTGAAAATAGCAGCACTGAGAATCAGTGAATGTAACACATGACACTGAAATTATGTAGATGGATGTTGGAAAGTGCAAGATATCCTGAGAATTATGGTATTTGTTCAATACTAAATAAGCATATGTTGTACATTTGTTTCTGTAGCAAATAATTTAGTACTAGAATGATTTACATGCACCCAAACTGTTACTTTTTATAATAAAAGGCTCTGGTTTATCATTGTATTAGCATAAGTAATGTCTGAAAACAATGTGCAATTCTTGAAGGGTTAATTCAAATAGTATGTTATGTATATATATATACAGGGTGTTTCACGACTTTAGGGCATAACTGCAGGAGGTGATTTCCTAGGTCTTTGTGATCAAAAAAGTTCATATAAACATGTGTCCGATTTTCGACGGTTACGGAGTTATGACCGTTTTTTAATTCCCGTACACGCCCTCTTGTGAACCGCGTCTATCAGGTGGCGGGTCGCTATTTTTAGCCAGCTACAGACACTTGTACGGTACTTAAGGCGTGCGGGGAAAGGTGGGGTGCTA
>Ga0123352_10002702_pt1 | contig 25020 bp, 19 predicted proteins | sample TergutLab28metaG_FD_89700 | JGI IMG/M metagenome (GOLD analysis project Ga0123352, IMG submission 89700) | Labiotermes labralis P1 segment gut microbial communities from Petit-Saut dam, French Guiana - Lab288 P1 | ecosystem: Host-associated > Arthropoda: Insects > Digestive system > Gut ...
GAACATTTACTCCCTGATGATGATCCGGAAGGATTGAAACATGTAGGAGTGTTATATTAAAAAAATTTTAATGGATTAGACGTACGTATTTTAACGTGTGTTTTATCAAGTAAATAAATAGTGCAATAAGTTGGTATCTGAAAACCCTTTTTTCACTTTGTGAGCCAATTTTCAATACAAGGTCCTTTCTCTCCCAAACTGATTGTTGTTCCTGGTGCTTCTTCTCAAATATCATCACTCCTGAATCTGCCTGAATGTGCAGAAGGTTGCTGCATCCCTGAGTGGTCTGTACAGAAGCAGCAGCATCACTGCACCCCCCATTGTTCCTGTAGCTGTGTTGCACAGTTCACTCTTCTCAGTGTTAAATACTTTGTAACACTTAAATATTAGGGAATACTTGTGTATCATATTTATAACATGGATGGTACCTGATTTTTATGCATTTTCCATACAACTTTAATGATGTAACTATTGTTTATGTATAGGTACATGACTTTGAATGTTACGTAAATGTTGTAATTGACTATTAAAGTTTTTTTTTTTTAATATTTAGGTACCATTTTCATTCATACGAAAGTAAACTTTGTACATCTGTGAAAAATTTTCGACCTCTGAAACCAACTAAAATTCATAATGTAGAGAAAAAATGGAAAATTAACTCATTTTTACAAGCTGTTGCCTAACAAGAAGTCTTTGAGGAACAAATTCAGCTCTTAAACTCAGGAATTACTTTAATAAAAGACTGATGATGTATGACCATAACTACAAACTTTCCTAATAACAGATTTTTAAAAGACTATAAAGGTGTAATGTATACTGCAGTATGAGAAGAAATCTACAAAACTTTACAGTAAGCAAGTTAGTAGTCTTTAGCAACTTGATAAAATTTGGGCACAGCATAAAGAATCTAACTTACCCATCTTGTTTGAATGATAGTGTAATAAAATATCATACACAGATCATGTAAATATACATCAATTACCTCTCTTCATTTGATGATACCTTTTCTGAATGTTCTTTGAAAAACTGAGCAGCAAGTTTGGGACTTACTCCAGCTTCACGAAATGCTTCATGACATCTGTACCAGAAAGTGGTACAGTCAGGTTCTACTTGATTGCTCAGCACTTGATCAACACTTTTGAATTCATTTGTCCACTGCAACAGGCAGAGAAGACATAACTGTAGATAATGCCTGTTCTTGTGATATTTACTGAATGCTACCTCACTGTAAACCAAGCAAAATTCTGGTGCCAGAAGTAGCATGTAACAGGTTTACACAGCTTGTTTGAAGTAATCATAATAGTGTCAATGGGAGTGGGTGTTGGAGACAGTGGGCTGACTGGTTATGAGATGATTCAAAATACCTGCCAAGATGAAGATGTGATGATGGTGCCGAGTGTATCAGTGGACAGAAAGATGTCAGTTAACAGAAACTTCCAACAAGCGATTCTTAACAAAGGATGAGGAAACCTTTGCAAAATTATATATATATATACTGAAATAAACATAATGCTCCAACTTCATGTAAAGCAATCCACACACTACAGTCGGCACTTATGTGACAGTAACCTGTTGAATTGTCTCACAATTTTCAAATACTGGAAGTACACATATAATGGTATTCTCATACGAGATTTCATGCTAGCACACATGCATGCAAAAACTAGCAATGTGTACAGTGAACAATGTGGAAAAATATCAGATTTCCAATCAGAAACCACAAAGCCTACTATCGTTATTAAAATATAGCATAGGCATTATCTCAGATGACAATACATGCAGTAACTTCCTTAAATTAATACAAAATTAATTTTCAATTAATAAACTACTTTCAAGGAATATAATCCTTCTGTAAGCAAAGAATTGCTGTGTGTGAGAAAACTAACCTGGGCAATAACAACAGAATCTTTAGGTAGCCCTACAAGTGTCACAAAGTCAAGGCCCTGCTGATATTTGCCTCTTTCCACCAGCTGGTCTATGCAATGCTGCAATTCTGCTTGATATTCGGTGCAGCTCTTGTTGCCACACAGGGCAGCCCAGTCTACATGTAGGCCACTGCCTGATAGACACTCTGCCAGTTGAGCCAGGAGGTGGAAGTTAGGAACATTCACTGGTCACAAGAAATAAATATCACATGTGCTCAGTTACTGCTGAGTTTATTGCTGTGCTTTTATGGTGATAGTGTGCAACTTGAAACAGATAATATAACACACAAGGGTTAGGATAAGATCTTACAGATTCTTATTGCTGCACTGTGCATATCGTCAAATTATTTAATAGTATACCAACTAATGCACATACATAAAACTTTTTCACATTAAAACACTAAAATTGCTCCGACATGTTTCGATCCAAGGACCATCCTCAGGGAGCTACACTTTCCTTGCTAAAGCCACTTTTAAAAACTAGTTACTGACTGCTTTCGTTATAGAATTCTGGTTCTGTGGCAGCATGTTGGGCTGATGCAAGTTTTTTGCTAATCTTGTTGTGTAAGGGTATGTTGCTAAAAGTGCCCGACTGCGGGTATGCGTCCTGTGCTTTGCTGCGTATCACGCACAGCACAGCACAGGACGCACACCCGCAGTCGGGCACTCTTAGCAACATACCCTTACACAACAAGATTAGCAAAAAACTTGCATCAGCCCAACATGCTGCCACAGAACCAGAATTCTATAACGAAAGCAATCAGTAACTAGTTTTTAAAAGTGACTTTAGCAAGGAAAGTGTAGCTCTCTGAGGATGATCCTTGGATCGAAACATGTCACAGCAATTTTAGTATTTTAATGTGAGAAAGTTTTATGTATGTGCATCAGTTGGTATACTATTAAATAAAAGACCTTACAGATTGTTCTCATTAAATTCCAGAATCACCTTCACATATTGCACCAACTTTTACACATGACGCTCTGGAAAATAAGCCAGAGTGGCAACACCTTTACATTTGATGTCCCAGAAATACTAATCTCAAAACACACCTTATGTTACAGGGTGTAGTACAGAATGATAGTTCATCCAAAAAGGATGAATAAATGTGGACAAACCACAAGACAGAAAGATATGGGGTAAAAAAAAAAGGGTACAGTTATCCCCATCCATGCCATGGAGGCACATAAGGGGAGTGGAGGTATAGCTTCCCAGGGGGGAAAAAACCCAATACCCATTATATAGGAGGCTGGGTGGGCCCCAGAGTCAGTCTGGACATTTTGGAGGAGAGAAAAATCTGCTGCTCCTACCAGGATTCGAACCCTGGACGGCCGTACGAAGTCCGTACAGTGACTGTAATACCTTGAACAACATAGCTATAGAACGACATATTACACAGTGGTTAATATTCAGTGTGAACGTACAGACACCTATGCTGGAGACTACTTCTGGTCACAAGGACTACATAAACAGAACCAAAAACTCAACACTTTTAAGTCTTTCTGTAATTTATTCAACAGAACTTGTTTTCAAATCCGATACAACAAAAACTAATGTCAGTTTCCATTTTTGTTCTTTAGACATCAGGAGAAAATCGTAACTGGAAGCTTATCTGTTCATTAACAACATAACAATAGAAACAAGCAGCAAACCTTACCAGACAATACTACCAATATTTCAGCGTGCGAGATCATTTGATAACACACCCACTCCCACAGAAAAGCAACAAAAATGTTCTCCGACGTCACCAGTAAATATACAGTATCCCATAGCTCCAAAAACAACCAGATGATAACGGGACTCATATTTGCAAATGGTGAACAGCAATACACCTTTAAGAATTTTACATATTTTAACTTTTGAGACACAATTTGTATAATACATTTTACGAGACAAATGATCCAATTTTATGTATCCCACTCTTGCAAACACAATTTGCACGTCACACCCTTAGAGACAAACAATTTAATTTTTTGTATTCCATGGATGTAAACACAACGGGATCCGAAGGTGTGCAGAGCATCTTGTGACACAATTGACAAAATAGGCCTAAGGATGACTAATCTATAGTCGAAACATGTAGCCTTACAATTACCTTGAGTAATAAAGTGACTGTGCTGACATACACTATTTAATATTATATTATGTTACAAGCAAATCGTGATGCTTCCATTCAAAGTAAAGGTCTATGTCTTTGTTAGTCTCTTCATATTTCTGAACACTGCGTTGTACACGGCCATCAGTTTAACCATTTGAAGCGCAAATTTCGTGGAACAATTCCAGATCCCAGTTGCTACTTCATAAAGGACACAGCCTGCCTCCATTATAAAGCCAAGCAGTTAATGTTATTTTTTAAGGAAATAACTGCTTCAACAAACTCACTCAGTCACAATTACAGCAGTAAAGTATTCCATTACTTGAATAACTTCAATTACCTGGTAAATTCTCAGCAAATGAAGTCTCACAAAGAGTGTTAATAAACAACAGCTGGTGATGTGATGAAGTGAAACATTTTCCTAATGCAATGCATGCCATGCTGACTGCTACAGATGCAACCCAGCGTCCACTGTTGAGAAACGTACCCTCCAAGTCTTCACAGGCAATAATGGATAGCTAGAAATAATGAACAGCCATTAATTAGATGACAACATTTGTGATCAAAGACTGTTTTCACATTAAACAGTCTGTTATGCCCTCCCCGCCTCCACACACACACACACACACAAACTTTTTTTTATGGGAGGGGGGTGGTATGCAACAGTATGCTATAACAGTGGAGGCCACATGTACATGGATGCACTGATGCATGACACACACATATGAATAATCTACACCTTTCTTTCAAGTCACAGAGCATTGCATATAGGTGTACTGGTGCAAAATTCCTATATGCGCTATATTAAATTCATCCAACACAAACAATTCACCTAGTCTGCTTAACCAGGCAGTGTCCACTTGAAGGTTGAAATCTCCAGGCAATGTAGTCAGAGCTATACTAATTGCAACTTTTCCTTTCAGCACCCTTGATTAAGGAAGTCAGTGTAGCTCCATCAGCAGTAGGCTACAGGCTGGATGATACAGGGTTCAATTCCCAGCAAGGGCAAGAGATTTTCTCTTTGCCAAAAATCCACACAAACTCCAGTGTCCAACCAGCCTTCTATTCAATGGGTATGAGGGGTTCTTTCCAGAGAAGTAATGCAGCCAGAGAGTGATGGTGACCACTCACATACACCTAGTTGCAAGGTTAAGAGGAGAGAAGCCATACCTCTGCTTCTCCTACATGCCTTCATGGTGTGGACAGGCACAACACTACCTGGTATCTTTTACTCTTGACATACAGATATGTTTCACTTCCAACATACATATCAACTACATCACAGTATCCAACTGGATTTTCCCATTTATTGTAACTATAGGATACAGTAAGATGTTACACAGAAAATATCATACATAATAAGAAAACTGCAGTAATAAACTTGGTTTGCCCCTTCTTGAATGAAAGTAAACAGATTTACAAATTGTGCTTGCAGTCCTCCCTGTAACAAAGAAAGAAACTTACCTTCACATTCAACTGAGCGGCTTTGAATACTTCTAAAATCTTGATGCTTTCCTTAAAGTTCTTCTTTGCAACACATTCCATTAAAAATTCAGTAAAAGCACGTAATGGGTTTCCCTGAAAGAGAACATAACTCTTGTAATACTAAAACTATCATACTTACAGCATAAAACTGAATGACATGGACAACCACCCATGAATATTTTATCACTTAGTTGCAGTGAAAGCAGTAGGTCTTACATTACAGCACACCGCACAATACACAAGTTAAGAGTCACACACCAAGCTATAAATCTAGATTATATACACCTGAATGAAATAGTGTATAATATCACCATCACATGAACACCCGTATACACACTGAGAGACAGATAGAATGGTGACTGCAAAACGAACCTAAGTTATATAAATTAACAGTAACATGAAGAAAATCATACAATAAGAATTCAATGACTTTTAATAAGAATTCAATGACTTATGCTAGCTTACGCCAAGCAGTTAGTCCCTGTCATCACCTTCTTGTTATTTAACAGCAAGAAAGTTCTCAACCAGCAGCACGCCTACCAAATGCTCAAGGAAGATAATGATCCATAAGCAAAGGACAATAACTACATTTTGTTTACTTACAGGCAAGAAGAGACTGAAACCTCTTGCAAGTGTAGTTACATAGCCTGTAGAAACAGCTTCTTCAAGGAGTGACTCCACTTGTTGCTGAGACCAAATATGATGTTCTAATGCAGAATTCAGTTCCAGTTTTAAATCTGTTGAAATGCAACTATCTAAGGAAGTCACAAGCCATGTACAGAAGCATGCCAATACTGATGAGGGCTGAAAAATATTTAAAATGAAAATTATGATATATATATATATATTAAATCTTGGTCTATGTAACAATGCTTTATTAACTGTTTAAGGTACACAACATCAGATAACAGAATAAGTATTAATTATAAATTGAGGATATGAAAGAAACTGTTCATGGCCTATTTTGTAACACCATTTCACTATCTGCTTGCCAGGAAAATCACAAAGAGAAAGAGGACTTCCTAAATCAGAATATCCATCTGTGTTCTAAAATTTGGATCTGGGGCCTCCTGAATACAAAGAGAGGTACTAAACACAACACTCTAATATGTGTTTATCTGCACCACACTTTGGCACAGAAGTCAATAATTTAAAATGTACGGTAGTAGGATAAATATGTATTTTAACTGGAAGTAAAAATATATGCTTACATGCACACACACAGGTATGACCTTTTTTGTACATCTTGGGTAAGTTCCGCGTCAACAGTTCAGGAAAGCCGAACTTCAGTCTGGAGTGCGCAGACTATATAATGCATATACTTTTAAATTTCAGTAAATTTTATTTTTTGAACAACACGAATATATATTCATAAGACTGTCATAATAAATGAATCACTTCAGTACAGTTACGTTTAAGAAGGCCAGAATAGCTCAGTCAGTACAGTGACTAGGCAACAGGGTGAGCGATAGCCCAGTCTCAGAAGAAGCAGAGATTTTACTCATCAGACTTTCTCTGAAGCCCGACCACCCTTCTTCCCACAGGGTACCAAGGGCTTTTTCCCAAGGAGCAAAGCAACCAGGGCATAAAGCTGACCACTCACCTTTAGTGTCAAGGTCAAGAATGTTAAGTTGTGCCTCTGTTCCTCAAGTTTGTCTTTATGGCATGATGATGCTTAATTAGCAGATATAAAATTTATCTTTACCTTATTTTGAGAAAACAATAAGGCAAAGGAGTATTTCTGCTAGTACAGCAAAATTCCTTTAATCTGACATCTTAATATTCAGGAATCCCAAAAATCCAGCAACTGACGACAGCAGTTCCAAGACCAGAACTTTTACTTTCAAAATGGCCTCCTAGAGTGTACGAGTATGTCCATCTACTGTTGTAGTATCTCCTAAGCCCCCTTCTACTCCACCAACTTCTTCAGCTATGAAGACTCCAGAAAACACAAAAGAGGACCCTGATAGCACTGAACCAGCAGATGAAGGAGATATCCAAACAGAACACTCTTCTGATTAGTTGTATGGCCCAAGTAGAGAAGCAGTTATCATAAAATTACCTGTGATTACTTTGGTACTGTTAGAGAATCTGAAATATCTGATAATTCGGCACAAGTACGGTACCACTGTGTTCGATTAATAGAATTTTGCTGTATATTTAGAAAATATGACTACTGCATCAAATCATGTTTTTTGGACAAAATTATGTAATCTGCCAGAAGGACACAAAAAGAACAGTTCACATGTAGCCAAAAGATGTCAAAATCTCCAGTTGTGTAGCTTCTGGATCCAACTGATAGTTGTGCCAGAATATGATGCAGAGATCACAAACTTACATGGAGATCTGAGTGATCATGAAATGGTAAAACATACAAGGTCTAATGCTTTAGATTACTTGCATTGTAACAATTTTTTGTATTTTCAACATCTGCATATCTTTTACACTAGGGAGTTAAATATATGGGATGAACTCTAGTGACAAACTTTTATACTGACTACCATATTATTCTCTTAGTTTAAACTGAGCACTTCATGACACATGGGTTTCACAAGTTTATTTCTTCCAAAAACCAAGACCAGACTACTTATTACTTACTTCATAGCATGTTGCAAAGATAGCAAAGAGTGGATTATGAAAAGTCTGGCAGGCAGTCAAGAGAGCGTGAGATGGATCTTGACTCCTGTGACAACTCAGAAGAATGTGAAATACATCATTGACCACACCACAGCTTGTTACTTCTGAACTGTTAACAGCATTCAGACCAGAATGGTATGAGTCTTCACTTGAACTACTGCTCACATATGCAGTGCTCTCTGTTACTTGACCTGGTGATTCACTTGCCGATTCCTACAATATAAATTATACAACACAAATATACAAATCCTTCAGTACCAACAAAAGCACACAGTCCTACTATTATGTGTTTCACTCCCGATTAGTTTAAAAAAAAATACATGTTTCAGTTTAACTGCCAATAATACTAAGAGCTTACAGCAAAGAAATAGTCTTAAAAAGCTTAATGATACCAAACATAGAGATTATGGTTGACCATTATCAAAGTTTTTTATTTACCAACTGATGCACAAGTGAACTGTCTTAAAAACATATATAATTAGATCATTGTTAGTGTATGTATGTGAAAATTATAGTTGACATTTACAGTACTTAAAATGTTATATAATGACACAATAATGTGTTGTTGATTACAAATTGTTATAAAATAATGGTAACTTTTGTTGCTGACAAATATTTTATAACAATTTGTAATCAACAACACATTATAGCGTTCTTTTATAACATTTTAAATACTGTAAATTTTAACCACATTCTGTACATCTGCAATGCATAAGCATTGTAAGACTAATTTTTTTATTACTGTAAGCTTTTAGTAATACAGGTGTTAGCTTCCCGATGATGGAAGTTAAGCTGAAACACGTAGGAGCCAATTAAGAGTGAAATACATAACAGTGGAAATGTACATTTGTTGGTACTGTAGGGATTTGTAAATCATTTACAATGTACAGATTGAATAGTATGAAACAAATACACAAGTTTATTACCAAATAACTGATCTACACTTGAACTGCAAATTCACTCCTACATGTTTAAGCTACCTTCCGTAGCCATCCTCTGCAAGCAACAATACTCAAAGACATATACAGCATTACATGGCTTGTCAATTGTATACAGAAAAATACATAAAACACATATTAATGCCAATATACTGCTGAGTAACAATGCACAGCACTAGTTTAAAACTATGCTAATACTATTACAATACAGAAAATTAGAAGATTAAAATTTTGCATCCAAACATCTTGAAAGGTGGGATTTCTTTGAGTTTTTATGGAGTGGAATGTACAATATTAAGTTTATACAATACATAACACTAAAACATACTGAGTATGAAGTTTATATGGAAATTACAGTAGACTTTATGTACACTGTGAAGTGTTGGAAGCTGGGTTTTGTCTTGGGTTAAACCCTTCCTATTCCCAATATCTCAGATGATGTGAAGATACCACAGTATGATGCAAAACAATAAAACACAATACAATACAAACAGTACAATGCAATGTCCACCTTATTTTCATGTAATACACCTTTCTATAGTCTAGTTTCCTTCCTTAAATATGCAAAAAAGAAAAAGGATTATGAAAATCACCATACTGTGTGTGTGTGATGGAGTGAGTGAGTGACAGAGAACAAGGCACACACATGTATGCATCTGTGCACAAACATGTGATTTCTTCTTCTTAACCAGCTGATCAATATTAATTAAATTCATATGAACTGTAACATACAGAAGGCCATCCAAGTGCCAACTCTCTTAATTTCTTGCAACCTGTAATGCAGTTGGGATAGCATGGTTGGTATAGTAACTAAGTTGCAAGGCTGGACAACCAAGGAATTGCAGTATGATCCCTGACAACGGCAAGAGATTTTTCCTTCTCCGAAGCATGCAAACTAGCTCCAGAAACCTCCCAGGTTCCTGTTTACTGGGTACAGCAGCTCTTTCCCAGGGCGTACAGGGGCATTTCAAGCTGACCACTCCCTTGCCCCTAGCGCTGAGGTTCAGAATAAGTGCAGCTATACTGCTCTCACCCACCTCCATACTTTCATGGCATGAGCAGCCAACTTTACCTACACCTTTCATAAAAAGTGAACCTGCATTACAACACAGTGTGAGACAACAAATGAAAAAATGTAATTTCACATGCATGGCACCACAGATGGAGAAGTCTGGTCTGCTGAACACGTTCACCATTGCAGCTCTCTCTAATAAAAATTAGGTAGAAAAAAGTATAGGATCCAGAGTGGCTCGAGCTGTGGCAGCAATTAAACCCAGTCACCTACACCAAAGGCAGTCATTTTCCTGCACTATTGTAGAACTTGTAATAAATATGACTTACAATAATTCCTGCTGCTTTTCGGAATCCTATTCTTGAATACAGAACTTTCCGGGAGTCTCTTGCAACTAATTTACTTCTTTCCTTGGTCGCCACATGTTCTTGTTGCACAGTCATTTTGTGGCTCAGTGCATGTGAAAGATGTTCCTGCAGCTGACTTGAATGAAATTCTTTGACAAGTAAGAGTACCTACAAAGGGTCACAGATTACAACCATATTATTGTTAATTTCCTGTGAGTTACTTGCACATAATAATGGATAATAATGGGAAAACAAAACTCATAATTTAATACTATAACAGTATTCACTCAATCTATTCATAACATGATTGCCAACTTCTGGTTTATGACTCCATGCAGTCTGGTAGACAGTAACTAATGTTTCAGATGAGGCTGCTGCTTCCACCTTGTGGGTGAAGGAGAAGGTAGTAAGTTACTCCAAAAGATGGTAATCACCCATTAGACTACACAGTGTCACAATAAAAAAAAATAATAATCACTCAGAATCTTCACTGTTATCAAAATCTCAGATACCACACATAGTTGAAATAACTCCACGGCACAGTATCTTCCTTACAGCTGATAATTACTCAGCTGTTAAATCAACTCCCTGCCTCTTTTTCACCAAAGACCACCATCAGAACTTATTCAGACAGTTTGATCTAGACCACACCTTTACCTACTATTCCTTTACCAGGCACGTTAATACGATCCTCCATCTAAGCCTAGGACTCCCAAGTCTTGGATGCGTGTTTACCAAGAATTTATTACATTTACATGCCCTGCTAATTCCATCCTCCCTGATTTAATCAAGCTAGATTCATGATGTGCAAAAGTATTTTTACAGCAGTGGTTCTATGAGACTTCAATGGACAAAACATATAGATCAGACAAAGAGAAGGGAAATGCATATGCAACTGTGGTGAGAAAATCCCACAAATGCTGAGACCTGGCACACAATGAAGGAAATGGGGCAATACAATTAATAATGGCTCTTAGAAAGACTGAGGATGGAAGGTGCATGAAAATTCATCATGACTGTGTCTGATAATGGGATCTCATATTAGTAGTATTAAACCTTCAGTTTATACCATCTGTGGGTCAGTAAGTTACATATTCATTAGCAGTAGTCCCTTGTTCAACCAGACAGCTGGAATCTGGACCACCAAGGAGAAACTCTGTGATATAGGTAACACGAAGAGGGAGAAAAAAAAACCCACTCAATGCTAAGGTAAAACTCCTTACAGCAGAAATACTGTACCTAACAGTTCATTACAAAAACAACGGTGATGATGAAAACAAGCAAACAATAAACCCAACAACATACCTGGAAAGTACAAGATCAAGGAACTACAGAAAACAGCCATATTGGGCACTGCACGCATACTTCAGAAAGTACTAACATATATGTACAAAATATTAAACATGGGAAGTTACATTCCATGCTGCATAAATAGTTACCACACAATAGCTGCAACACTAAACACCCTAGAAACACGGTTTGTTTCAAGTATATAATTGTAAATACCCTGCATATGAAGATGATGACAATGACGACGACGGCAACAACGAAACGACGATGACAATAACAATGGCGACGACAACAGCGATGATGACAACAACAAGAACAACAACAACCATGATGATGATAACAATAATAATGTACTGTACTTGTAATTGCAATGGAAAATATTGGGTTATAGTTGGCCCATAATTATCCATATTACCCAGGAATCTGGATTACTGGGGACCAGATTACCGAATGACCACTGCACTGATTATTTTTATGTACATACCATGCATATTTATTGTTTATTATCTATTTGTATACCAACAAATTAACATGTGCATTTGTTGGTGCAAGTAAATAATAAACACTGTACAGCATGCTGAATCTCTATGTTTAAAACTGGCAGATGAACTAACCTGATCGACGGGATACTGATGAAGCTGAATGAACAAAACAAATGGAAGCCACAAATCTTCCTTTGCACAGTGTTTCAAAAACTCTTCTGGTAACTTCATCTGATGAAATTTAGCAAATTTCACAGCCAAATCCCAATGCAATAACTGTTTCACAATGGAATTATCAGATGACTGGCTGTAACAAAGTGCAGCTTCCAGTAACAGTAAAATTTCTCTTGCTGTCTGTTCTTTAGAGACTATCAGCCCACGCATCAACAGACCTAAAGCAGAAAATTAGATACATGTACTCTGCTTCAATGCTGATGATAATATTTTGATCTGAGATAAAATAACAAGTAAATACAGACAAATAAATAATGACCTTAATAAATGGTATGCTTTGTGAGGTAAAGTTGGCATGGACAGTGCATGTACCATGCAAGCATACAAGAATAAAGACAGTATATACCCAAATAACGTAACTTTTTCCTCATTTCATCACCCAACTAATAGGGTGGGGTAGGGGTGGTGCTGCTTCATAATCAAACAGAAAGTTAAACACATTTTCATAGACATATTCTTGCAAACTGAAGCCTGTGTAGGGATATCATCTTATGTTCAGGGAAATATGGTACATACAAAAAGATTCACTTCACAACACTGCTCCAGAAATACTAATTATCATAGTTCACAAAAAATTTGAAGTTTTCATAGTGATGTAAATTCAGATTATGCCCTTCTGGATTGTGAAACCATGCAGTCTTTTTGTGGTTACCAAACATTATTGAGCCACTCATCCATTCCGCAAAGGAACAGAAGAAGAGTGTCTCTACAGACAAGTAGGAAATTCCCCCTGACATGACACTACTTTCTAAATGTTTGTTTTACAGACAGTAGCATGTTTTTGGACATTTAAACTCCCAAAAAAGTTTTTTCTTCCCCCCCCTCCCCACTTCCTGTTTTGCCTGTGAAAGAGCCTGTTTTAACAAAATCATATGTTCCTCTCATGAAAACACAATTCATGGCCCTTAATCAGGTCACTTTCTCACTTCCCATGTGCCTGTCTGCAGCAGACCTCAAAACAGCAGCTTTCTCTATATTTCTTGATCAAATTCCTTTTGGTCCACACTGTGCTCTTATCTCCTCTCCCATGCTATGAATCTGAGTAACCACCTTCCACACAATCTTCCTTCATAATCTGACTGCTTGTTCAGCCTACTCTAGATCTGAAGTTAAAGTCAGCATGTTCCTCTGTAACATATGTGCTCACTGATGGAAATACCAACTATCACAACTCAAGCAACATGACTGAGTAATAAAATACACTTCTACAACCACTGGGTGTTCATTAATTTGTCATAGGAAAGTGAGCTAGCGTACTTCTAGAAAGCTTGTTTAAAATGACTAACAGTATTGTCTTCTCAGGTAAAAACTAAAAGTTACCCCTGTCCATGCCATTAACACATTACAGGGAGCAGAAGAATAGCTACACTCACTCTTAACCTCGCCACTAGATGGATGTGAGTGGCCAACTTCACACCCTGGCCGCTTTACCCCTCGGAAAGAACCCCAGTAACCATTCGACAGGAGCTGGAAGGGCCCTGTGAATGGTCTAAATGGTTTAGCAGAAGAGAAAATCTCTTTCACCTGCCAGGGTTCGTATCCTGCAACATTCAGTCTGTACCGAGTCCCTACACCAACTACACCATTCCCACCCCAGTCTTTTCACATGATCAGCCACATCACTGTAATGAATTTCCACAAGAACATGGTTGACAGCCTGAGTAGGGTGTGTTGCATTCAGCCACTGTTAATGTTTCAAATCTCACATTAACAACTTAAATAATCAAAGCTATATTCTCTTGACAAACTGGTTTAAAAAAATTCCCCCAGCAATTATATAACATAAGATTCATTGCCACGTTCAGAAGAGATAACCACTGCATCCTATCCTGAGCCATACTAATGCAGTCAACCCCATTACCCATTTATTTATGATCCACTGGTCCACACCAAAATAAAATTATCAAAGAAATAACCACTGTAAAGGCATTCAAGGCATATAAATTCCAGGTAGAAACAAAATGGTTTTACCAGCTTACTGCATGAATCTGCTAGAAAGACATCTGGTGTTTTAATGATTTACTGTATAGAACATCTCAATACTTATAATATAAGGAATGTTCAATAAGCAGGGTTCCCTATGTCATAAAAATTAACTAAGAAGTCCATACGGCATTAATTGTAGCTCATTTTTTCCACTGAAGTCTCATTATTTTTAAACACAACCCCCAGCACAATGATGTATTTGTCACATCTTGCCACATTCCACAATAAGGACAATGTGTAAAGGGCTGTTCATGAGTGGTTATGAATGCAAGAGCCTGATTCCTGACACAAATATATTTTTAAACTCATATCAAATGGGAAAAACACATCAATATATACAATGGATTACATCAAGAAATAATGATAATTCAGTAGAGTAAATGGCTACATTTAACACTGAATGACTCATCATGTGATTTTTATTACCCCTGTATCTTACTGACCGTCCTTCCTACATGACTGGTTAAAAAATAACTACCCTGGATGCATTGCCATCAAACCTCCATTAAATAACCCCAAATAATGGAATCTTACCAACTTTTTCTTCATGGAGTTGTTCCTTGCCAGTACTGTGATACACAGAAGAGTGAAAGTAGTGCAGGATCTTGTTTGCTGCTGCCACATGAACCCTCACATTTTCAGAATCTATGCCAAGCATTTCAATAAAGGATATGCAGGCAGAGACAATGCTCTGATTTGTAAAATTTTGTAGAGCCAAGCCATGTGCAAAATTACACGCCTGTTTCTTCCTAGTAAATTAAATTACACATGTTAAAATTGTTCTAAGGGAATTCAACAGCACAAACAATGCAAAATTTGAGGTCTTCACAGCTATGCTGCTAAAGGTTCAAGTTTTCTGGGATGTCATGCTGTGTCTCTGGGTAAAGAGTTCCAATGTTTTGAAGAACAGTAGTCCCTTCTGAATGTCAGAACTATCCACCCTGTGGCACAGTATAACATCCACATAACCTGCATCTTCAGCACAAACAATATCATTACTTACATCTTTCTGGAGATCTTTTTGTGTAATCTCAGCTGATCTATAATAAACATGTTTACTGCAAAGCTGGGCCGTCCTTGTTTTAAGTAATACAGATAGCTCAAAGTAATGTTGTGTCCAAATTTTGCTGACACTTTTTCAGAAGAAAAGTGAGGAAATTCATCACCCTTCACCCTGAAATCACAGTGAATAATTAAAATGAACATTTTAATGTGAAAGAAAAAAAACTGTAATTTATGTAACAGTTCATTATATACACATTTAAGGAGGAAAAATGTGGTTTGAAATACAGGGTGGGCCAAAAGTAGGTATACAATAATTATTTTTCTTCTTTACAGGTATTGTGAATGATGGCAGTGTTAAACAACTAAACAATTAAGTATCACACTTACCTTAAATGTTAAAATAACTAAATGTCATTATCTGAGAAGAACCATCAATACTATACTATATACTGTATACCTACTTTTGGCTCACTTTGTATAACTCATCAAGTAATTTCAAATTCAGATGAACTAATTTATACATTATTATGTTATTTGTCCAGTGTGAAACTTGATATTCATTCTAAGGTAAGAAACATAACTTAAGGATGTTTGAGAAAAATATTTTAAAAAACAGTATTTGGACCTTCGCAAAGGAAACAACACGAGACCCCAGGAAATTATGTCATCTGGGGCACTAAAATTACATCTTTCACCAAACAGTTTGTAGGATAATTATATCAAGAATGAGAGACAGGAGAGAGGCATGTAGAATGTATGGGAGAAGGAAAAAAATTACACAAATGTAAACTCAAAATGAACTGGGAAGCTTTAGCGTAAACAATACAATATTAGCAAAAATGGACCTTATAGAATATAGTTGTGAACATGTAAAATGAATTGAACTGTTTAACGTACATAATGCTAACACTTGCTACTATGTTTCTTAAACAGTCTTTATGTTATCATGTTCCTAGATACAAAAATGCAAATAATTCAGTCTGCAGAGGTATAGGAACAGTTTAAATCCCTGTTCTCATCGTACATACTTGTGCATGCTTTGCCAACTAAACAACTTTGACACATCAAATGGGAAGCAGCCATGTAGAAGCTGATATACCGTCACATCTGGCTGAGTCTTGTAGTCACCAAGTTGTGATGAGACAGCCATATTCAAGAGAGGTAAATGACTTTGAGCTGCCTGAAGGGAATCACTGCTGACAGGAAATTCCTCTGGAACTTTCTTCTCGATGACATCCTTTAGCTTCTTGTTCCCATATATAGCTGTTGCCAAAACCACAAGTGGATGTTCTTGGAGGTAATTATCAACACTCCCTTTACTCAAAAACTCAGTAGCACCAATCACTGCTTGGTACACAATGGACTCATCAGACAAATTACCACCCAGCTGTTTCAAAATAAGCCATAACCTAAACCAGTCATTTTCATCTTGGTTGTTCAGTGACAAATGAGACAAGGATTCAATCCTATGACTTGAGAAATCAGAGTTTTGGAAACAAGGAAAAACTACATTAAACAGCTTGTGCTTAATGCAGAATTTTATAAACAAATCTTCAAAGTCACAATATGAAATGTTAGCCGATGGCTGATTCAAAATTTGTTCCATATCATTAACAGATTTTGTTCTGCAAAATCTAGTGATAATACTGCATGGATGTGCTTTCTCACTGCTACTGAAGACTCCAAACCTGTAAAATAGGAATTATTAGTCCATACGCAATTTCAGAATGTAATTTAATATCTAGAGGTTTAAATGTTTAACAAACAGAGACAGTTACATAATGAAAATCTTCAACGTGTGTATGGTTAGTCTAATATTTGAATGGTCTTTAACCTTTAAATGACCAAGTTGGTATTTAAAATTCAGCATACAGATTATGAAAAATGTGAATATTATTTGTACAGAAAAGATAAAATTATAAAATAAAGGTCATTTTGTGGATAATAAGAGATTATGCAGCATGTCTGAAAAATGGAGTATATTTCCTTGTTGCCTAAATATATACAATGAATTTTTATGGGTCTTTTTTATATTAGTTCACATATGTGAATGCAGATTATTAAAAGGTGAAATTAAAAATGAGACTGAACAGATATATAGCATGCATCAATAGAATAAATACACAATAAATGTTGTTTTGTAATCATAAGGTAATCATGAAGATGGTAATGAATAATACTGAATACTCAAAAACACAGTGGGACTGGGCATTCCTCAAATTAACCAAGCTTTGAGGCTATCAAGAATAAGGACCTTGGAAGGTATACAAATCCTTCACATGCTTAACACTGTGTTGTATAAGACAACAAGATCCATATATTACTAATTACACAATTTAGTGAAAAATTTCTGAATATAATTTTAGACAAACTGGTTCTAACTGCATTTAATATGCCAGACACAATGTCAAAGATTCACACTGTCACTATTCTTGTAATTGACCTCACACAGAAAATTTATATAATATTTCTGTTACTACTTTACATTCTAAAACTCAAGGCCTCTGTGGAGTAAATATTTTTTAAAAGGTAATAATCAGCGCTGAGTTTTACACCATATGTGAAGTACTAGTGAGCAACTTTTTCATTCCCACACACACTCCCACACTGCAACCTAACTCAGAATTCATAGCACAGGAAATTTTTCGAACCAGATAGACTTAATTTATTTATGACTGCCTTGTTGAGATTTTTTTTTTGAGGATAACTACTTCATAATCTATGATAATAAGAAACTTTTCACATGCATTCACAAATTATCTTAACAAACACTATATATTCTTCAAAACTCTGTTGCCAAACAAAATTTTGCTATCTTACATTAAGCTTTACTGGCCACAATGCACTACTGCAGCAGTGCATGCACATGACACAGCAGGCCAAGTATTGTTTTTCATCAATAACACTGCCCACCCCAGTTAAAATCCAATTATCAATCTTGAAATATAAGCAGATTTAAACTTCTGTATACATGGATGAGAAAGTTCAAGAGGTGGTACAGCAACTTCCAAACATATATTAGCATGGCTGCCATACTGCCTTTTCAATGGTACTGAATTAAAGGCACAAGAATAAGACACTGCCTTGGGTGATACAACATTTATTGTAAGTTTCATGCAAATACACTAATCCAAATATTATTTGGAGAAAATAAATATATGGAAACCTGAATATGAATTCATAAGCCACCCTTCTCTTATAAAATCATGAAAACAGATTCCAATGAGGGTAAAAGAGGATTCTTACCTACTTAAGTGATCTAACACAATTTCTTTGGTTCTTGTCATACAACACACATCACAAATACTGTCAATCATAGACTGTGTTATATCCCAAAGTAAAAACAATCTTTGTATCTGAATTTCTTCAGCAACTTCTGCATCAGGTTTCTTGTTGGTGCAAGTCTGACCACTGCTTCTGGTAACTATGTCTGTGGATTCTTCAAATTTGCTGTAGTAAGCACTGATCCAAGTTATTAGCATATCTTCTCTGTTATTAAATAGTAAATATTTCCAAGCCACATCTGGTTCAATACGTGTTTTCAGCCTCTCATCTGTTAAACAAGGAAAATGAACCATTTGTGAACATCTTACGAAAAACACCTCAGAAAACTCTCAGCGATCTAGATAGTTCTCCCAAAGAACTTAATTAAAAATGGATTTGGGCAGTGAATATTCATGTCTTCTGTGATATAAACCCATCATGAGTAGGACATGGCATATTCCAGAAGCTTGCATCTAAATCAACACCACTGTTAGTACCTCTAATATCTGATTTTGTCAGTGTTTGGCATAGGGTCTTTAAAACCTGTCATAAATGTAAGCATCCTAATTCACACAAGTACTGGTAGTAAATTATATACAATGAATTACCAAACATGCAGTCAACAATACTATTTCATACACAGAAAGTTTTAGTTTCAAATTTCAGCCCATAGACCAAGTTTCCTAAAGCTTTTCAAGGTTTCCCTCAGTCCCTCCACTGAAATTCCAGAATAATATCTCAAATCACAAGTTATGTATGCCATTCACAATATTCCTTCCTTTTTTCTGCCAACTGACAACAGAACAGAGCATCCACTAAACATTATAATAAGGAAGAAGTTGCAGTGACTGATTTCAATTCAGTTATGCCATTATGTTTATGTTGAAAGATGTATTACACAGATGGACTTCCAATTTAAATGTAAACTGAAACTTCAGAATTACTAACCAACCGCAAAATATTAAGCCTTTAGAACAACAATGCAACAAATACTAGTTGTCACAACGAAAACTGAGACACTCTGATGTCATGGTATCACAGTGACCTTGTTTCTGTCACTTGCTGCCCCTGACATGAAGCAACAAGGAGAATAAGAGAAGTAAGCACACCATAAATGAGAAGTAAATTAAATGACATAGAGGCATAGCTCTATTCATTTTTAACCCCACCACCAGATGGCAGTCACTGGTCAGCCTCACGCCCCAGTCATTTTAACCCAGGGAGAGAACCCCTGACACCTATTGAATAGGGGGCTCAGTGGGCCCCAGAGCCACTCTGGACATTTAGGTGAAATTACTTATCTCTTGTCCCTGGCAGGAATTACAGCTTGGATGGCCCAGCCCAAAGCGTGTTACTATACTGACCATGCTATCCCAGCAATGCTAATAAATCAAGTCATGTAAAAATGAAACTGCATGACTGTTAGTACCAACAAGACCACTTTCTCAGTCTCTTTCAGTGGTAAAACAAGAACAAAATGTAAAATTTCTGAATAAACAGTCCAGCAGTGAGTAGACTCATACTCCTGACCTTATATATAAGAAACACTGACATGCATAAGCTACTTAAAACAGTTACTAATTCCAAGAAAACATCAGAGCTCTTGAACATGTTTCACATCCCTCCAGTCTAGTGGTCAGGCAGCATATCATTAGCAAGACAGGAACATTTGCCACTACCCTGAACTCTTCTATATTCTTGTTTGGAAATTCCACAGCAAATAAACAAATGTAGGCTCTGCTTTGAACAATTACCAGAATAAAGGAATTAAACATATTTCCTGCATGACAATGAACTAGAACACAATACAAAATTTACATATAATGATAAATAACCAGAATTATGGCTGTTAAGTTCCCACATTTAAGAGTGTCTAAATTTTGTCTTGACACCTAACCTCACAACCATATACACTCACATTTCATATTACAGACGTGTTCAGTCTCAGTCTTGGGCCAAAAACCAATTATCGTGCCTGTTTCCATAGTTTCATATGGTCTCACCAAGCCAATATCGGTACACTACTTCAAATAGGTCATGGTCACTTCCTTCCACATCCTACAGAATTCAATCTTCAGAATTACTGTATAACTTAATGCAATTTATGCTATGTAACTTATGCAGCTGAGAAAGAACTGTTACAATGAATAAAAATAAGCAAACACCAACTTTTTCAGTTCAATGATTTAACTTACCTAAGGTGTTGAAGTAGAGTTCCACTAATACCATACATCTCCATTCTCTGGTTTGCTGTGTAATTGTGTTAATAGATAATTTATCTGAGTCCTCAGACATTTCTGGCATATCACATGGTTCAACATGCCTCTGATATGAAGGTGCAACTCTTACAGGAAAACTGTAAGAAAAATAATAATTCTATGAAGCATTTCAGACACCTGCAGAAACTAGTCTTCTGGGGTGTTATGTTGTGTCACTAGGCTGGACTGCTTCACCCTGAAGATGAAGGTATTATCATCCTTCAACATGCTGTAAAACATTTATCCAGCAATACACCATAACATCCAAGGAGACTTGAATCATCAGCAACACTGCTGGGAGAAACTAAAATCTCATACACTTGACACATGACACCTATTATGCACTGTATGTTTCAAATCACATGGTGAGGCTATGAGGATAAATTTATAATCATACAAATTAATTACACTGGTTTGGGAATGCACAAAGAACAGAAGAAAATAGAATTCCAATAAAAGTATTATATATTAATTTGGAAACAGTGATGCTGAGAGGCAGACGAAAAAATAGATGGCAAGATGAAGTGAGGGAGGGTGGAAGACTAGATGGTGGAAAAGGGTGGAAGGAAAGGGTATATAACAGAGAGGGATGGAAGAAACTCCTGAGAATGGCAAGGAATAGTCACATTCTGCACATGCCAATGGAATGAATGAATACAAATTAATAATCCATTTCTGTGCATAATTTGCACTAATAAAAAACTCCAAATATGTGAAACTTGCACGATACAACCTGAATGTGTCACACTTTACACATGTTTCTGTGGACATGTACATCACATTTCATACATAATTAGTGTTATTTATGCTGGGAAAATACAAAAAGCAACGACAGCGTGGTCTCTTAGAGGAATGCTGTTCATACCAAGTTTCATGAAAATTTGTCAACAGACTCAAAATTACTATAATGAGAATGACACATAGAAAAACATGCAGATAAGAAAAGCAAGCTAATAATGTTCTTACAAGCACAGTTGTGAATAAAAGCATAGTTTGGTCAATAAATATCGTTTTAGATTGGAAGACACATCACTCAGATTTTCATGACCTCAGACACTATTACTTCTAACAGTAACATTTGAAAACTACAATTAGTAACTACCATTCAGCATTACTGCCCATTGCCATCAAATGACAAGCAAACCATACTGAAGCATGCATTAGTACACTTACATAATTTTGACAAGAATATTTATTCTTACAGTTCTTTATACACTTAGTATCACTGTCTGTCCCTTTGTGGTTACATAAATTTTCTGCGTGAGGATGTCATTCTGCCACAAATTATATCATTGTTCCCATCTTCACTCCTACAAGTCGCACTGCAGTGGTTATGTTCGGGGAGTTGCCTTTTTGTTGTGCATTTTATTCATGAAGTAAAATGTCCAGCAATAAAATTTTTAGCTGGTCTCTTCTCATCCTCCTGACTCACCCAACTTTCCTACCTCTGACTTTAGTTTGTTATCAAAGATGAGTCATCCATAGACACCTAACCAAGAACTGTAATGAAGTAAACACACCACAAAAGAAGGGCCCCAGAACATTTCACAATTTCATATGAATACAGGAAATGTGAAAATTGCATTGAAAAGTGAACAGGATTTGTAAGCTTTGATTTCAGCAGTGAATTATGAACAGTACAAAGGACCAACCTTCAAAATGATGGAATGAGTACGATGTTGGAACAGGCTTGAATGCATCCACCACAAAGTGGAAAAGATGATAAAGGAACTTATGTTCCTAATGCACTCCACAAACAGTAAGTGAGTGATCCCGTTACAGGCCCGGTGTGGCCCAGAGGGTGGGTAGAGGTATAGCTCTAAACTCCACAAACAGTAGCGAATAAAATTTGGTAGACTGTAATTATCCAGGAAATTTAGAGAATGATATGAAGCATGAAAAATCTAACAACACAGATAATTTAAAATTATTTTCAACTCACATATACCAAAAACCAGTGACAAAATACCACTGTTACTGGTTGCATGTACAACTGCAGAATACAGTGCTATGAAAGGAACAGAAAAGTTCCAGGCTTTACCCATCATTCTAATCATCCCCAAACAGTATATTACACAATGGGTGTTTTAACACACTGGCAAAAATGTAGTAAAACATGACTCACAAAGAAATGAAAGCCTGATTCATAAATACGACAGCATACAACAACATGCAGTTGCAGAAACCTTCAATGAACTAAACATGTACAGAAAATTATAAGAGGAAAATTGTGAATAATAATAATAATAATAATGCCATAACAAATACAAATCTACATACCTTATACAATGCTGCAGACAACTCTACTTCCTCAGAAGCTCATCTGGCACAGCGTTTGAAATAAATCAGTTATTACGTAAATTCCTCACCTGATGTTATGAACAGATTTAGACTGAAGTATTGTTTCTATTAATTTCAACATGTCCCAAGCTTGTAATTCATCTGGACAAAGGAGATTTTTCTCAGAAAGGTACACAGCCAAATTATCACGCAATTCCTTATCATACGATTTCAAACAGATATCTCTTAGTTCTTCATATGGTTCACAGCCCTGAAGACAAAAAGCTATATTAATTTCATTACATATCCAACAAACTATACATTATATAGTCCGAGTTACTAACAGCATCATTACATAAACCATAAAGGAATAAATTAACAAACCATCAGAATTCTGTAAGTAAGTCCTTTCAGGTGATAGGCCATATAAATGCAAAATAATAGTGTGACACTCTGAGCAATGTCCATATCCTTCACTGGGCAGTCATGCCTCTGAAGCATCAAAATTCTATTTCATATCAACACAGCTAATCAATTAAGAGTTCGCTTCATTGTCACAATAAAAACTTAAATTAATGGCATCCTAACCCAGCCTGCACAGTCAGTGGCCACAGGGGATTCCACAAAGCCAGGACCCCTGCAGCCAAGTTATTCAAAACATTCCAAATCATGCTGCCACAATTATGTATATTTATATGTGGAATTGTTTTTATCACTTCAGTTGTTTAAGGTTCACAGACCAGGCAACATATTTTGCAAGAACAAACTAGCAAATAATCCAACCAAAAAAACTGCTTGAAGACAGTAAGCAAAATGATAATGAAGTTACAGAAGGGTCAATGCAGAGAAGGGCATGGACAGAATGTTCCTTCATAGTACTCAGCAGTTACAAAAGTGGGGAGCTTGTGTCTTGTCTGTAAGATTAAGGTAACAAGAATTTGCACGTATAGCATCACAGAAAACAAACCCCCCCCCCAAAAAATCATTCCTTGAAGTGTACCAAAATTTCTATTATGAAATAAAACATGCGGTTTGTACTTGCAGAGTGGCTCAGCAGTGTAAATGCAAATGATGACATTCAAAAAATATGCATGTAGGCCAACAAAACGTAAATGTAAATTAGCACAAGCATATGAAGAAAGGAAGAAATGAAGGGACTGAACAGGCAACCATTGTTTAAATGATGAGGTGACTAATCCCAAAATTAATTACTAGAGAGTACCTGATAATTAAATTAATAGTTGTGTTTAAAACTTAAGTAATGCACACTGCTGACCAATGGTTCCAAATTTTTTGTTGTTCCATGAACCCATTTCTTTAAGATCTGAATAAGAAAACTTCCATTTAATATTCTATATATTTTTAATGACTCCCAACATGTCTCTTTCTCCATCTCTGAACATACATACACATCAGACATTCCACAAATCCAGAATTTAGTTGTGTATATAATCACAATAGGATGTGTGCAAGAAATCACAAAAAATAACAAACACACAAAATAAATACAACACAAAAATAGTACAAGCTATGTGAGCTGACTCATCTCCCCCATCCCCTCCTTAACCCAAGCAATGCTCCACAAATTAATTTCCTTCTGGAAAAAAGAAATATTAAATGGACAACAAAATGATAGGCTAATACTTTCATTCAACAGCCAGAATGTCACTATAAACACCACTCTTTCAAATAATAATGATACATAAAACAGAAATATTACACAGTTTTTCATACTGAACTCCCTGCAACATTTCACCCTCATACACCACCCCCTCTGCCCTCCC
>Ga0123352_10002705_pt1 | contig 25016 bp, 23 predicted proteins | sample TergutLab28metaG_FD_89700 | JGI IMG/M metagenome (GOLD analysis project Ga0123352, IMG submission 89700) | Labiotermes labralis P1 segment gut microbial communities from Petit-Saut dam, French Guiana - Lab288 P1 | ecosystem: Host-associated > Arthropoda: Insects > Digestive system > Gut ...
ACACAAAATAAACAAACAATCTCAAAAAATCCTTTTTTTCTTTTTTTTTCCCCTCCACCCTTATTTAATATTTATATATACCCCCCCCCCCCCCCCCCCCCCTGTCAAGTGTTTTTTAAACAAAAATAGAGCTACCGCAAATGCGTTAGCTCTACACGTCTATATTATTAATAATCTGTTAAATAGCAATATCAATCAAAATGCCAGATTCCAACAGCCTAAATGTGTCATTTGGTGTGTTGCCTATGGTGTAATTGTAGTAGTAATTCAAATTTTTAAATTCCATGTGATGCGACATGGGGTGCGACAAGAAGTCCCTTGCGGCATCGTATGCATTTTTTAATGCCATTGCGGCTTGTTGTGTAATTTCACGGCTTGCGGTGTTGCCTATGCCGTGGTATGTAAGCCCGCCAGCGTCCGCCACAACAATGCCAAGGTGCGACAGCAGGGTTTCGTTGCCTTGGGTTACATTTCGTATGCTATGGGTAAGGTGGGAGAGGTTTTGGCTGTGTCCCGTGGCTTGATGGATGTAGTTAAGGTTATTATAGGACAATGCGAAACTGCGCAAATCTTCTTCTATCCATTGTAGCTGGTTATAGGTGTTGCCAACGCTTGCGGCAATATCAAGGCTTTGCATATTGTTTGCAAACATACGGGCGGAGTCTTTTAGAATTAAAACATTTTCGCCAAGGGCTTTTGCGAAGTGCAAAATACGATTGTCCAGCGTTTTATTAAGCTGAACAGCCGATGTGCCTTCAGCACGATGCATTGTTTGAATTTGCGCCCTATTTAAAAGCGAACGGTTAAAATTGCTATTGCTACCCGAAGAGGCACGCAATGCAAAATCACGATAGTGTCCAAAATAAAATATATTAGTAAGCACAATGCGCCCCCTTCCTTGGGATAAATAGAGTCCTTGCTCCATCATTGTACCACCAAACAACCCATATGTCAAGGCTTTTTACAAAGAAATATATGGTATATGGTATAATGATATAAGTTTCGCATCAACTCATACTAATTCCATTTCAAAACATAATATGCCGAGGGATGCTCTGCACTGTGTGCAGAGCGTTTTGACCGAGAGCAGATTGTGATTTTGAATGAGAATTAGTATCAGTCTTCACAAAAAAGTCAGTGAGACATTGACATTTTTTGCTCGGCTTCATTGTGCTCAACTAAATCATTATGATATTAACTACGGCTGTGATATTTGTCTAAAATGACGTTGTTTTTGCAAAGGTAAGCGGATAATGTTTGCAATTTCAAAGTCAACCATGCTGTGTATTATTGTGCCAAGACCTATAAAGCCAAAGACCCAAAGCGCACCTTGGTTTGCGGGAAAGCCTGTGGCAATGTAAAAGCCCAAAACCGCGGCGGTTTCAGCAACGGCGTGTATAAGTGCCATTGCAAGCGAAAAGGCTCTCAATTTTACAAAACCTAAATTAAACTTATCAACCTTTGAAAGATAGTACGCTCCAATTCCTGCGTAAAAAATGTGGCTTGCGGCACGCAGCACAATTGTGATAGGAAGTCCACGCAGAAAAAACCCAAGGGTAGTTCCAAGAGCAACCCCAATGGCAACCTTCGGGGAAATAAACATTGCAATAAAAATAGGGACGTGAACACCAAGGGTGTATGACGCTGGCTCTATAACCAGCTGAAGCGGCGAAAATAGTGGTATAATAATACCAATGGCTATCAAAAGCCCCGCAGTTACAATTTTAAAAATGTGTTGATGATGGTTTGACATAGTAGACCTCCTGTTATTCAATATGTGTCAAGACATATGTATAGTATAGCATGGAGGCAGCAAGTTGTCAAGCACCATTATATAAAAAATTTTGGGCATCAAGTGCTTGTACGATTTGTTCAAAGTGTGTTTTATCACAGCAGGCAATTTGATGCAAATGCACGCCGTTATGCGATAATTGCAAAAGCAACTTCGCTTCAGAATTTTGCACCATACAAAGAAAGTCATCGGCATCCTCGTGAGTATTAATGTTAAGTACGCCCGTTATTTCGCCGTATATTTCATGCTCCACAGTAACATTTATAATGCTTGCTCCAAGGTCTATAATGGTGTGCAGCTCTTTTGCGGTATCTGCTTCATTATGACGGCAGGCTATTGTGCCAATATAGCCCCCTGCACTTTTTGGCTCGTAAATAATATAGCCACGGGCAGTAGCGATAATATCGTGTCCAGAGGCACGCAAAAGAGAAACATCACCCACAACAACTTGGCGTGTAACACCAAAATTACTCGCCAAAGCTGTTGCTGAAAGCGGTGCATCATTTTGTTTTATAGCTTCTAAAATCATTTTTCTGCGCTCATTTGGTTTCATTATTTTAATTTAATTCTCCTTAATCGTAGGGCATTAAGTAGCACAGACACGCTGGAAAGCGACATTGCAATGGCGGCTATCATTGGGTCAAGCAAAGGACCGCCAGCCAAAAACCAAAGCCCCATGGCTATTGGAATACACGCCACATTATAAAAGAATGCCCAAAATAGGTTTTGTTTAATATTTGTGATGGTTTTGCGTGATAGCGTGATTGCGGATACAACCGCCGTTAAATTACCGCGCATAAGCACGATGTCGGCGGATTCTATTGCTATATCCGTGCCTCCGCCAATGGCAATGCCCACATCCGCTTGAGCAAGGGCAGGAGCGTCGTTAATACCGTCACCAACCATAGCAACCTTTTTGCCTTGTGCCTGCAAGTCTTTTATGGTTTGTGCTTTGTCGCTCGGCATAACCTCGGCAATTACTTTATCAATCCCAGCTTCTTTTGCCACGGCGGCGGCAGTTGCCGCATTGTCGCCCGTCAGCATAATAACCTCAATGCCTAATGCTTGCAATTTTGTTACGGCTTCTTTGCTGTCAGGCTTGATAATGTCTGCCACGGCTATTATTGCTGCAATTTCACCATTAATGGTCATATACATTGGGGTTTTGCCTTGCTGGGCTAGGGCATCTGCGGCATCGGAATGCGGGCGAGCAATGCTCGCCCCTACAAGTTTTATGTTGCCTATTTGCATTTGTTTGTCTTCGATAGTTGCCGTTATGCCTTGCCCTGTTATGGATGCAAATTCTGTAGGTTCGACAAATTGGACGCCTTCTTCAATTCCTTTGTTTACAATAGCCTCGCCAAGGGGATGTTCGGAGCGTTTTTCCGCAGAAGCCGCAAGGCGAAGTATTTCTTTTTCGTCATACCCCCCAAAGGTTACAATGTCGGTTAAATGCGGCTTGCCAACGGTTATTGTGCCTGTTTTATCAAGCACTACTGTTTGAATTTTATAAGCCGTTTCAAGAGATTCGCCGCTTTTAATAAGTACGCCATTTTCCGCGCCTTTGCCCGTACCAACCATGATGGATGTAGGCGTAGCAAGCCCCAAAGCGCAGGGACACGCTACAATAAGTATGGCAATAAAAATTCTCATGGCAAACCATATTGTTGATGGCTCACCAGCGGCATTGGCGGCAATAAAATCCCCCCCAAAGAAAAACCAGCCAGCCAGCGACGCAAAAGCAATTATAATAATAGCAGGAACAAATTTTTCAGAAATAGCGTCAGCAAGGGCAGCTATAGGCGCGCGGCTTCCTTGGGCTTCTTCTACCAGCTTGATAATTTGTGATAATGCAGTGTCTTTGCCTACCTTGGTTGCACGATATTTAATAAAGCCGTTTTTGTTGATGCTTGCGCCAATAATATTATCATCAACGCTTTTACTAACAGGCATGGATTCACCTGTCAGCATGGATTCATCCACACTAGTTTCGCCATGGGTAACGATACCATCCACCGGCATTTTTTCCCCCGGGCGCACAACAACAATGTCGCCAACCAAAACCTCGTCAATCATAACTTCAACTTCTTGGTCGCCCCGCATGACCTTCGCTGTTTTTGGAGCAAGCCCCATTAACTTTTTAATCGCTTCGCCTGTTTTTCCTTTTGCAATAGCTTCCATAAACTTGCCCATAACAATAAGGGTAAGTATAACCCCAACAATTTCAAAAAATGGCTCATAGCCCGCACGTTGTCCGTAGTGATGCCCAATTTGCCCGTTTGCCGCCATGACAATATTTGCGACCATTAGATACAAACTGTACAAAAACGCCGCCGCAGTACCCTTTGCAATAAGCGAGTCCATATTTGGGCTTCGCTTCACAAAAAGGGCGTATGTACCACGGGTGTAAATCTTCCAGTTTACTACTACAACGGGTATAGTAAGCAAAAGTTGCAAAACGGTGTTTTGCCAAGCAAATTCGTGTAGTATCCAGTGATGCAGCTCTGGGCGGCCAAATAAATGCAATGCGTGAGGACCCATAGCAACCAAAAATAGCGGCAATGTAAAAATTGCCGAAATTATCAATCTCTTTTTAAGAGAGGCAATTTCTTTTTGCTTACGCTCTTGCTCTTTGTCTGCCGTTTCTTCTTCTATCAGCGCAAAGCCTGCCTTTTTCACCTTTTCGATGATGTCTACAACAGATACAACGCCCGCATCGTATTCCAAATTTAACTTTTCCGTCGCAAGGTTTACATCAGCAACAGATACCCCTTCCATTTTTCGGGTAACTCTCTCAATAGACTTTGCGCAACTAGCGCATGTCATGCCTTCTATTTTAAAAATTCGCTTGGTTGCCGCCATATTATTAACCTCCTAATATTTTCCAAAGTCATTGCGCAAAAAGTCGTGGCTCACTTTTATCTTTGATGTCGGTTTTGGCTTGTACGCCCCTGACATTCTATTAACAGCTATTGGTCTTTTTTCTTTATCCCCAGCAGATATAGTCTTTGTGATTGTCTTTTGAAACGGGGCTTTCAAAGTGCTGCTTGCAGGCTTACTAAGTTTTGCATCTTCCATTTTGCTGCTCAAAGCGACAATGGCATCTCTTATTTTCGCAAAATCTTGCGGAAATTCGCCTACTGGACGACCATTTGGACGCAAATTAGTCAAAGCAGAATGTATTTCACCAATATTTTTTGCAAGGGCTGCGCTTGCGGTATTAAAACTTGTTTTTAATTTGTTATACTCGCTGGTAGTGGTCATTTTTACATCAAAATGCCCCTTTGCAAGGCGAGCAAATGCATCTTGCAAATCAATTAAAACAGCGGTGATAGAAACGGCAGCGTCATTCAAGCCTGTAACTGTCTTTTTCCAGTCTCCTGCGTATTTATTCGAGTCGATACCTGCTCCAACATTACCCGACCTAATGGAGTTTGACAATGCATCAAAATCATTTTGCAAAGACAGCAGATGTTTGGCAAGCGCGTCAATGCCTTGTGCATTCGCCTGTCTTTGCCCAAACCCGCCAGCATTAAAACGCAATTCACCCCTAATAATCCTAGCAAGTCCGTCGTTGATGTTTTCTATATCTTTTGTCAATTCTGCAATTTGTTTTTGTGCCGTATTTTCAGCTTCTTTGTGAGCGTTAAGCTCATCATTAATTTGGCTAATTTTTACTGCAACATCGTTAAACTCAGCATCCAGTCCATTAAAACTTGATTTGCTCACTCTTTCGCTATCCATCACGTTTTTTGTAATTTCTGCAATGGTGCTGATGTTACGCATTATGCTTCGCTGTAAAGAAAAGCCCAAACCAGCCACAATTCCTATCAGCACAATACCAATGCCCACTATAACTATAACTCCCAAATCCACAAAAAATACAAAAAAAGCAAAAGCCAAAATAAGAGCGGCAATAGTAGCAAATGCGGCTATGAATCGTGATGCGGTTTTTTTATTATTCATATATCTTCTCCTTCCAAAACAGAACGTGCAATTATCATATCCATTGCATGGGTTATTTTTATATTGCGAGGGTTGCCCGCTACAATTTTTGGGCTGTATCCCAAATTTTCTACCAACTGACAGTCATCATACCATAATCTTGACCCGCCGATGTCACGTGCTTTTTTATGCGCTTTAATTAAAAGCTCCGCTTTAAAAGCCTGCGGTGTCTGTATTGTAAAAATATTATCCCTTTGCAATGTCTGTTGTATTGACATGTCAAAATTTGCAATTTTTAGGCAGTCTGTAACAGGCAGACCCAAAGTCGCTGCATTGTGTTCGTATGTCTCAGACAGCAGTGCGTCAATGTCTTCAGCATCCACAAAGGGTCTTGCGCCGTCATGCACCAAAACAATCCCGTCCATGCATCCTTCTTCCAAGCTCAAAAGCCCGTTGCAAACAGATTCTTGCCGATTATTCCCTCCAATAATAACCTCACAAGGCTTTTGTAAGCCAAGCTGCAAAACCATGTCCTCACATAGCATCAAATATTCTTTTGGCACGACCAATATAATGCGGTCTATATACGTATTTTTGTCAAAAGTTAAAAGGCTATGCCCCAAAACAGGCGTATCACCCAACATTAAAAATTGCTTTGGCGGCTCACTTTCCAAAGGTTTTGATTTTGACAAGGCAAAACGGGAGCCTTTGCCGCCTGCCACTATAATAGCAGTCACCATCATATATCTATACATAAAATCTCCATAACACCAACTCGCAATTAAAACAATGCTAAATGACGCAGGTATTTTTGTTGTAAGGCGAAAGGCAAAAAGATAAGTCAGTTGGTATTGTTTTGATTGTAAGTTGGTATAACTCAATAATTTTAGATTGTTTTCGTATATAGATGTTATGCTCGAAAACAAGTATAACATCTGGTTAGTGTTTTCAAGTTGATTCACTATATTACCATTTTACCACAAAAAAAAACCTTTGCAAGTTTTTTGCAAAGGTTTTAATCATTATTCCTCAATAGCAGCTTCAAAGCGGTCTAACACATCTTTAAACACATCCATAGCCGCTTGGATTGGCACAGGTGTAGTCATGTCAAGCCCAGCCTTTTTAAGCAATTCAATAGAATAATCCGAGCTGCCGCTTTTTAGCAGTCCCAAATATTTTTCCACCGCAGGCGCGCCCTCTTCACGAATAGCCTTGGAAAATGCCATTGCGCTGGCATAACCTGTGGAATATTGATATACATAAAAAGCACGGTAAAAATGCGGTACGCGGCTCCATTCATAGACAATGCGGTCGTCAATAACAATATGGTCTCCGAAATATCTTTCAAGAAGCGACTTGTAAAGGTCGTTTAACGATTGGCTGTTAAGAGGTTCTCCTCGCTCTGCCATTTCGTGTGAAAGCATCTCAAATTCCGCAAACATAGTTTGGCGGAAAATAGTGCTTTTAAACCCTTCCAAAAACTCATTTAACAAATAACAATACTTTGTTTTTTCGGCAACCTTGTCGGTATTTGCAAGCATATGTTCCATAACCAAGGCTTCGTTTACGGTAGAGGCTATTTCAGCCAAAAAAATGGTATAGCTTCCGTAAACATGGGGTTGGTTGTTATGGGTGTAGTAGCTGTGGAGAGCGTGACCCAGCTCATGTGCCAAAGTAAACATATCGCCAATGGTGTCGTCGTAATTCATTAGCACAAAAGGATGCTTCAAGCCGTACGCTCCCCAAGAGTAAGCTCCATTGGCTTTCCCCTTGTTCTCATACACGTCTATCCAATTTTCGTCATAGCATTTTTGGATAAGGTCTTGATACTCTTTGCCAAGCACAGCGACACCGTCGTAAACAGTCTTTTTTGCCTCTTCCCAGTCCATTTTTACATCCGCATCTTTTACAATCGGTGCGTAAATGTCGTGGAACTCAAGGGTTTCCACGCCAAGCATACGCTTGCGCAAGTCAAGGTAACGATGGAAAATATGCATGTTGTCGTGGATGGTTTTAATTAAATTTGTGTAAATATCTTTTGGTATATTATAGTTTGACAATGAGTGAGCAATGGCGGAGTCGTAGTTGCGGACACCAGCAACAAAGTTGTCATTTTTAACACTGTAATTATACGCTTCGGCAATGGTATTTTTTTGCTTAATATACGTGTCGTAGTACAGCTCTTGCACATTTTTGCGAAGTATTCGGTCGGTGCTTTGCATTAGGCTGCCGTATCCTCCGCTTGTGACCTCGTGTTCTTTGCCGTTACCATCCATAGCCTTTCCAAAAACCATATCTGTTTGAATAATCATGTTATAGATGGCTTGTGACGCATCGCCGATTTCACCAGCCTTCGCCATTATTTCTTCTTTGTCCGGCGTAAGAATGTGCTTTTGTGCACGGAAAATGTTTTCAAAATAATGCTTGTAAACTTCAAGCCCTGAGGTACTTGCAACATATTGCATTATTTTTTCTTCGCCTGCCGCAATAACTTCTGGCGAAAAAAAGCTAGTAGAAGCGTGCATTTGGGTGGCTATGCCGCGGGCTCTGTCACGATAGCCTTGGTACACAGAATTGCCCGTGTCCTCATCGCCTTTAAGATTAGCATACAAAAATACATGATAAACTTTTTCTGTAATTTCGTTGCTGGCATTAAGGCACGCAAGAAGAGTTTCCCCGCTTTCGCAAGCCTTGCCCTCAAACTTTTTAAAATTTTCGAGCAAAACTGGTAAGGCGTTAAGTTGCGCTTCCCACGCTTCATCGCTTGCAAAAATGCTAGCGGTGTTCCACTTATGCTCTGGTGCAATTTGCTCTCTTGTTTTTAGTTCAGACATTTACTTTCCTCCAAAAAATATGATTTTACACTTGTTTTTTCTTTGCTGGGTGCTATAATAACAAAAGGCAGAAGTTGCGACCCTCGGTGCGACTACCTGTTCTCACATTTGTTTAAAACATATGTAAAAGCATCTGAGTCTTTGTCGAGGTTGTCAGATGCTTTTTACTTTTTATTACGAATATCTAACAATTTATCTATCAAGCTCAGCACCAAAGTAAGCACAGACTTACTCCAATCCAATCCTTCCGACCAAGAGGACGGCAGGTGTATTTGTCCAAGCATTGGGCAAATACACCGTAAGGACGAGGGAGAGAAGGATTGTGATTGGAGTAAGTCTGTGGTTGCTAAAAAAGCAATGCCGAGAATAACCGTGATAAAAGTCAAATTCTCCATAAAGCCACCTGCTTCTGAGAGCAGATTAGTAACCGCACCTGAGCGTCGCAAAACTTCTACTAACGATGATTATACCATCGTTAGTAGAAGTTTACAACAATTATTTGCAAAACTCGTCAATACGCTCTTCAACAAGTTTTAAGGAATTAACCCAGAAGTCTTTTTTGCGCACATCAATGCCTGCAAGGTCACCAATTTGCTCTAATGAAGACGAACCCGTTGCCGCCAAAAGGTCGTCATATTTTTGCACAAAGCTCTCGCCTTCAATTAAGTATTGGGCATAAAGTCCTTGGCTAAACATCATGCCATAGGCATACGGGAAATTATAAAAGTTGCGTTCTGCAAAATAATAGTGAGGCTTACATATCCACATATAAGGATGTAGGCAGTCATGGTCAAGCCCGTCACCATAGGCATCTTTTTGGGCTTGCAGCATAAGCTCTTTAATTTCATCAACAGACAGCTGACCCTTTGCACGCTTTTCAAACAAACTGGTTTCAAATAAATAGCGTGAATAAATGTCCACAATAACCTGCAAAGCGTCAGAAATTGCACCTTCAAGCAAAACAAATTTTTCATCCTCTGTAGCATTTTCTACAGCGGCGTTAAAAATTATAGTTTCGCAGAAATTTGAAGCGGTTTCGGCTATGGGCATGGTGTAGCTGGCATTTAAGTTACTTTTATCTTTTAGGCAATCGCCGTGGTAGGCATGGCCAAATTCATGAGCAAAAGTGGTAACATCGGAAAAAGAGCCGTCAAAGTTAAGAAGAACACGGCTTTGTCCAATGGCATGGATGTTCACGCAAAAAGCACCGCCACGCTTGCCTTTGCGCACGGGGTAGTCAACCCATCCATTTTCTATGCCATGCTTTGTAAAGTCCCCTAGTCTTTTGCTGAATTTATAGAAGTTTTCAAGCACAAAATCGCAGGCTTCCTCGTAAGTAAACTTCATTTCCACATTGCCGACAGGAGCAAAAAGGTCATACCAAGGAAGTCCGCCTTTATGTCCTAAAATTTCAGCTTTTTTCTTGAAGTAGCGTCGAAAAGACGGAAAAAAGTCCTGCATCGCGCTTATCATTGCATCAAGGGTTTCTTTTTCCATTCTTGATTCAATTAATGTCATATGTTGAGGGGAATCAAAGCCACGCAAGGCAACATTAGTCAAAACTTCGCCTTTAATGGCATTTAATGCTCCGGCAACAGCTCTTTCTATTTGCTCGTATCCTTTAATTTCTGCTTCGTATGCAGCTTTGCGGGTTTCTTGGTTGGCTTCATATGCCAAATTACGGATGGCGGTCAATGGAAGAATTTTCTCCTCACCTTCAACCACAACAGGAATCATAAGCGTGGCACAAAGAGCCTCTTTCATGTCATTCCATGCGCTAGAACCCGTGGTGCGCATTTTTGCAAAAACCACTTCTTCTTTTTCGCTTAACAAATAGCTGTTTTTGGACTTAATTTCGTTAAGAATAAATTCGTGCTCTTTTAACACGGGGTTTTGGTCTATAAGCTCTTGCAAATTGTCTAGTTTGCCGACAAAAGATTTGTACAAAACAGTTGGCTTTGCCATTGCTGCAAATTCCATTTGCAATAGCCCCATGTATTTTTTTGCAGTAATATTGTCGTCATCCGCCGCTGAATTAAGCATTGAATAAGTCATCAACTTCATGCCGCGTTTATTGTCATTAACACGATTGATGTAGGCTATCAATTTTTCAGCAGCATTATCCGTGGATGCAAAGTTTTCTACAGCCCATGCCGTTCTACTAGCAATTTCTTTTTTGACTTCTTCAAAATCCGCCAAAAATTCGGGCGATTCAAAGGATGTGTAAAGGTCGTCTAAATTCCAGAACATTTTAATGTCCCCCTTAAATATATTTTAAAGGCTGTCAAGCCAACGTGCCAAATAAACAAATAAAACCGTTATAGCTGCAGCAATCAAAACCCACCAAGCCCTTTGAAAAATAACGAGAGCTACGAACATAGCCGAAGGAATAAAAAACATTAGAACCAGGGTAGCAGATGCCGTGTTATCCGAAATTTCGTCAAACTTTTCGTTTGTTTTTTCCACCCTTGCCCATCTTTTTGCGCGTTTTGCCATCTTTTTTTCGTATTTCTCCACGCCATTTGGCAAGGATTGCATTTTGCGCATTTTTCGTAATTCTGTTTCTACGTACTTGCCTTGGCGCAACATTTCTCTGTTATCCATACATATGCTCCCCTTATGCCGATTATCTTCCCCAACATGCCGTAATTATACCATAATTTCACATAAGGGTCAACAGTAAAAAAATACGAAAAAAATAGATATTTTGCTTGACATTGCATAATTTTGGTGATATAATGCCATGGTATGTCTACTGGCATACATTATTTTTAATGAAAAGGAGGAGAAAAAATGCCAACATTTAACCAACTGGTTAGAAAAGGCCGTGGGCAAAAAATCCGCAAATCCAGCGCACCTGCTTTGCAAAAGAGCTTAAACACATTGCAAAAGCGCAGATTTGACGCATCCAGCCCATTTAAACGTGGTGTTTGCACAACCGTACGTACGGAAAAGCCAAAAAAGCCAAATTCCGCATTGCGTAAAGTTGCCCGTGTGCGCCTTTCAAACGGCATGGAAGTTACTGCTTACATCCCAGGCGAAGGTCACAACCTACAAGAGCATAGCGTGGTTTTGGTACGTGGCGGTCGTGTTCGTGACTTACCGGGTGTGCGCTACCACATTTTGCGTGGCACTCTTGACACCGCTGGTGTTGCAGGCAGAATGCAGGCACGCTCTAAATACGGCGCAAAACGTCCAAAAAAATAGGGGGTTGATAAATCTATGAGGAAGAAGAGCATAGTCGCCTTTATTGTTGCCACTTTATTAACAGTTACTTTGTCACTTGGCATTGTAGCTGAAACGGCAAATAATAGCGGTCGTGAAGTATCTGTTACCTTTAACGGAGAGGCTTTACTCTTTCCTGATACCCAGCCCTTTGTTATGGATGGAGTTGCGATGATGCCAGCAAGTGCATTTGAACAGCTTGGTTTTGAAGTAAGGAGCGGAGAGAGCTTTTTCTATGCCGAAGTTACATCTGACAGCGAGGTATTGAGCTACGGAAGAGGGGAACGTTTCCATATAGCACTCCTTACGATTGACTATGTCCGAATTGTTCTTAATTGTAGGTCGAAAACGGCTCATGTTGACTACCACGCACATCTTACTCTTTGCGGTGCAATAGCCTTGCATGGCAGCGCAGAGCATTGGAGCGAATGGAGTTCTATCAATTTTGCAGGTTACTCTATCTTGCTTGATGCTGCCATAAAAATTGTTGAAAATACCCAAGAATTAGTTATTGGTGAAGATGGCTTTATTCGGCTTCCTAGACGAAATAGCGAAATGATGCTACCTATTAGGTCAGTTGTTGAACCAGCGGGTTTCAAGTTTGATTTTGATGAAGAAACACAAACCGCCATTCTAACAAGAAGTGACAACCCAGAGTTTGACGAAGATAATCAAATGACATCATTGTTTGAGCTTGCAAATTCGCCCGCACTCCCATCACAGTTAAATTTGTACTGGAATCCAGAGCTTCGCAGATTGGAAGCAAGAAGGTAAAAATCTTAAGTAAAATGCTTGTTCTAGAGCTCGGAGTCCTTTATGGGTTGCGACCTCTAGAACAGGCACCACAGGTTTGGCTATACAGCTTGACTTGAGTACCTAATCAGCAAAGTGAAGTCGTGCGTTTAGGCACGACTTAACGGAGCGATTTTTTCGCAAAGCGAAAAAAGATTTCATTATTGAATGGAGGGAAGAGACGTGCCAAGAAAAGGACATGTACCCAAAAGGGAAGTTTTGGCAGACCCGCTTTATAAAAGCAAGGTCGTGACCAAACTCATTAACACCATCATGCTTGATGGTAAAAAAGGCGTAGCACAAGGCATTGTGTACGGGGCTTTTGACAGAGTGAAAGAGAAGCGCGACGCAAACCCGATTGAGTGTTTTGAAGAGGCTTTGGGCAATATTATGCCGCAAGTAGAGGTAAAAGCGCGCCGTGTTGGTGGTTCAACTTACCAAGTACCAATGGAAATCCGCCCAGACCGCAGACAGGCTTTGGGACTTCGTTGGTTGGTAACTTTTAGCCGCAAACGCAGCGAAAAAACTATGGAAGAACGCCTAGCAAACGAAATTTTGGATGCACTAAACCAATCAGGCGGCGCAGTTCGCCGTAAGGAAGAAATGCATAAAATGGCGGATGCTAACCGTGCATTTAGCCACTTCAAGTGGTAATATTGCCTAACAAATGCAACAACGAGTTATATTTTTAGGAGCTGATATTTTGAGCAAGAGAGAATACCCGTTGGAGAAAACCCGCAATATCGGCATCATGGCGCATATTGATGCGGGTAAAACCACTCTAACGGAACGTATATTGTACTACACGGGTAAAACCTATAAAATGGGCGACACTCACGAGGGTACAGCCGTAATGGACTCTATGGACCAAGAGCAAGAGCGTGGTATCACCATTGCCTCTGCTGCAACAACCACCTTTTGGGAGCAAGGTAGCGACAAATACCGTATTAATATTATTGATACCCCGGGTCACGTTGACTTTACTGTTGAGGTAGAGCGTAGCTTGCGTGTTTTGGACGGTGCTGTTTCTGTATTTTGTGCAAAAGGCGGGGTAGAACCCCAGTCTGAAACTGTATGGAGACAAGCCAACAAATACAAAGTTCCCCGTATTGCCTATGTAAACAAAATGGACATCATGGGGGCGGACTTTCAAAATGTTGTAAGCATGATTAAAGAGCGTCTTTCCGCTAACCCTGTGCCTGTTCAAATTCCTATTGGTGCAGAGGACACTTTTGTAGGCTTAATTGACCTTATGACTATGAAGGCGTACACCTTTGGCGGGGATTTGGGCGAAGACATTATTGTTGGCGACATTCCGGCAGATTTGGTTGACACAGCCGAAGAAGCACGTCAATTTATGATTGAAGCCATTGCAGAAACTGACGAAGCCCTTATGGAAAAGTTTTTTGGCGGCGAAGATTTAACAACAGATGAGCTTAAAGCGGCTTTGCGCAAGGCTTGTATCGCTGTGCAAATCATCCCTGTTTTCTGTGGCTCTGCTTACAAGAAAAAAGGCGTACAAAAACTTCTTGACGGCGTTGTGGACTACATGCCTGCTCCAACAGACATTGAGTCTATTAAAGGCATTGTGCCCGATACCGAAGAAGAAACCGAGCGCAAAGCTGACGACAACGAACCTTTCTCGTCTTTGGCATTTAAAATTGTAAATGACCCATTTGTGGGCAAACTGGCGTTTTTTAGAGTGTATTCAGGTACATTTGAAAGCGGCAACTATGTTTACAATGCCACAAAGGACAAAAAGGAGCGTGTTAGCCGCATTTTCTTAATGCATTCCAGCAAGCGTGAGGAAGTTGACAAAGTGTTTGCGGGTGATATTGCTGCTGCCGTTGGTCTTAAAAATACCACAACGGGCGACACTTTGTGTATTGAAGGCAACCCCGTTATTTTAGAGAGCATGAACTTCCCTGAGCCTGTTATACACGTTGCTATCGAGCCAAAAACCAAGGCTGGACGTGATAAAATGGCACTTTCGCTTTCAAAGCTCGCTGAAGAAGACCCAACATTTAAGACTTATACCGATGCAGAAACAGGTCAAACCATTATTGCAGGTATGGGTGAACTTCACCTTGAGGTTATTGTAGAGCGTTTGCTTCGTGAGTTTAAAGTTGAGGCGAATGTTGGCCAGCCGCAGGTTGCCTACCGTGAGTCTTTCCGCAAAGCGGCGGATGTTGAAGGTAAGTATGTTAAGCAATCTGGTGGTAAAGGTCAATACGGGCATTGTAAAGTTAAATTCGAGCCTATTGATGCTAACGACACCGAAAACAGCTTTATCTTTGAAAACAAAATCGTTGGTGGTACAATTCCCCGTGAATTTATTGCCCCTATCGAAGCTGGTATCAAAGAAGCAATGCAAAGCGGTATCATAGGCGGCTATCCTGTACTTGGTGTAAAAGCCACATTGTATGACGGCAGCTTCCATGACGTTGACTCGTCTGAAATTGCTTTTAAAATTGCTGGTTCAATGGCATTTAAAGAAGCAATGCGTAAAGGTGATGCGGTGCTTTTAGAACCCATTATGAAAGTAGACGTAACTGTTGCCGAAGAATATATGGGCGATGTTATCGGCGACATAAACAGCCGCCGTGGCCGCATTGATGCTACCGAAACCAATTTTGGTGCAATGATTGTTCATGCCTTTGTACCCCTTGCAGAAATGTTTGGTTACTCCACCCGCTTACGCTCTATGACCCAAGGTCGCGGCGTATACAGCATGGAAGTACACCATTACGAGCAAGTGCCAAAGAGCGTTCAAGAGAAAGCTGCGCTAAAAAAATCTTAATAAACTAAAAATTTTGCTTGCAAAATTTTGGATATGTATTATAATATGTTTAGAGTGTTTTAAAATGTGAAATTTGGGTGCTTATGCCCCGTCATTAAGGAGGATTATCAAATGGCAAAAGCTAAATTTGAAAGAAACAAACCGCACGTTAATATCGGTACTATTGGACACGTTGACCACGGCAAAACTACTTTGACTGCAGCTATTACAAAAACTTTGCACCAAAGATATGGTCTTGGTGAAATCGTAGACTTTGACAAAATTGACAAAGCACCAGAAGAAAAAGCCCGTGGTATCACAATTTCTTCTACTCACGTTGAGTATGAAACCCCTAACCGCCACTACGCCCACGTAGACTGCCCAGGCCATGCCGACTATGTTAAAAACATGATTACTGGTGCTGCTCAAATGGACGGCGCAATCCTTGTTGTTGCCGCTACTGACGGCGTTATGGCACAAACTAACGAGCATATTCTTCTTGCCCGCCAAGTTGGTGTACCAAAAATTGTTGTATTTATGAACAAATGTGACATCGCTGACGAAGACCTTATCGAGCTTGTTGAAATGGAAGTTCGTGAAGCTCTTGATAAGCAAGGCTTCCCAGGGGACGACACGCCAATCATCAAAGGCTCTGCCCGTGAAGCTCTTGAAAACCCAGAAGGCGAATGGGGCGACAAAATTGTTGAGCTTTTCAACGAAGTTGACGTTTACATCCCAGAGCCAGAGCGTGAAGATGACAAACCTTTCTTGATGCCTATCGAGGACGTTTTCACCATCTCTGGTCGTGGTACTGTTGCTACTGGCCGTGTAGAGCGTGGTACGCTAAAAGTTCAAGACACTGTTGAAATCGTTGGTATGACTGACGAGAAGCGTCAAGTTGTTGTTACTGGTATCGAAATGTTCCGTAAACTTCTTGACAGTGCACAATCTGGCGACAACGTAGGACTTCTTCTTCGTGGTGTTGCAAGAACGGACATCGAGCGTGGTCAAATTCTTGCAAAGCCAGGCACTATTGAAGGTCATAAAAAATTCAAAGGTCAAGTATACGTTTTGAGCAAAGAAGACGGCGGCCGCCACTCTCCTTTCTTCAACAACTACCGTCCACAGTTCTATTTTAGAACAACCGACGTAACAGGCGTTATCACTTTGCCTGATGGCGTAGATATGTGTAAGCCTGGTGACAACGTAGAGTTGACAGTTGACCTTATCACACCAATCGCTATCGAAAATGAGCTTCGTTTTGCTATCCGTGAAGGTGGTAGAACAGTAGGTTCTGGCGTTGTAACCGAAATTCTTGACTAATATTTTCAAAACGAACGCAATTATAATAAAGCCGCAAGCCGCCAATTAAGTTTGGCGGCTTGTTGTACTTTTAATGGGGTGCCTAAATGGAATTTAATGGGTTTATGGATTTGCCTCCGCTGACTGATAGTGTTGTAGAGCTTGTTTGTTTGGCAAAAAATGATGCTGTACCCGAAAAGGATTGGGTTCCTGCTTATGCATTTGACATTTATGTAAATGACGTGAAGGTTGGGGAGGTTCATTTGCGTGCAGGAATGACCAAGGGATTGCAATACAGCGGACAAATTGGATATATTGTTGACGAAGAGCATCGTGGCAATGGATATGCCGTGCGGGCTGTTAAGCTGCTCGCCCCCGTTCTTAATTTCCACAAAATGGATAGAGCATTGATTACTAATGAAGCGGGCAACACAGCTTCACAACGGGTTTGTGAAAAAATTGGCGCAAAACTGATTGCAACCAAGCCAACACCAAAATGGCATGACACATATGACGAAGGCTGGAGAACCACCAACATATATGAATGGAATTTGAAAATTTGACAAATTGCGCTTGTTGTGATATAATGAAGTTTCGTAAAAAACGAATGAGAGGCGATAAAGAATGCATATTGATAAAGTCCGTGAAGAATGTGGTGTTTTTGGGATGTACAACCAAAATGCCCAAGGAAATTATTTGGCAACACAAACATACGTGGGACTTATGGCATTGCAACACAGGGGTCAAGAGGCTTGTGGCATTGCTGTAAATTTGGACAGAGAAATAACCTATCATAAAGACATGGGGCTTGTGGAAGAGGTTTTTGATGACGAAATTTTGTCCCGTTTTCAAGGTCAAATGGCTATTGGGCATTGCCGCTATTCCACAGCAGGGAGCAAAAAGGATAAAGAAGCAGCGCAACCTCTTGTTATAAATTACGCAAAAGGCCAACTAGCTATTGCTCACAATGGCAATATACGCAATATGGATGAATTGCGCTCAATTTACGCCCACGAAGGTGCTATTTACCGAACCCACACAGACACGGAAATTATCGCATATACAATAGCCCGCGAACGTTTAGCAGAAGGCAGTGTGGAAAAAGCCGTTGTCAAAGCAATGAGTATTTTAAAAGGTGCTTATTCTCTTGTGATGATGTCGCCCACAAAAATGATTGTTGCCAGAGACCCTCTTGGTATGCGTCCATTATGCTATGGGGCAAAAGCAGACGGCTCTCTTGTATTTGCTTCCGAAACATGCGCCCTTGATGCTGTTGATGCAAAATATATCCGTGATGTGATGCCGGGTGAGGTTATCACCGTTCAGCATGGTCAATTAACTTCTAATACAGAAAATTGCGGCAAAGACCCCGGTAAGCTGTGCATTTTTGAGTATATATATTTTGCAAGACCGGACTCCACAATTCATGGGCAATTTGTAAACGACAGCAGACGGCTTGCGGGTCATCTTTTAGCAAAGGTAAAACCCGTGGATGCCGATATTGTAATAGGCGTGCCGGACAGCGGCATCCCATCAGCCATGGGATATGCGGAGGAATCGGGTATTCCATATGTGGAAGGTTTTGGAAAAAACCGCTACGCAGGGCGCACATTCATCCGTCCCGACCAAATGTCCCGTGAAGCCGCCGTGCGCCTAAAATTAAACCCTCTTAAAAAATACGTTCAAGGCAAGAGAGTCGTGCTTGTAGACGATAGCATGGTGCGTGGAACAACCAACAAAATTATTATAAAGATGCTACGTGAGGCGGGGGTTAAAGAGGTGCATTTACGTATGTCTTCACCTCCTTATAAATATCCTTGCTACTATGGAACGGATGTGCCGTCCACCAGCCAGCTAATATCTTTTGACCACACATTGGATGAGGTCTGCAAAATTACAGGGGCAGACAGCCTTGCCTTTTTGGACATTGGCGACCTAAAACATATCATTCCTGACGTAAAAGATATAAGCTATTGCCACGCTTGCTTTACGGGGGATTATCCCGTTTAGCAATGGAGGTGCAGGCATGAACAACATTCAAAAACACTTGTCAGTAATGGCGGAAAAATGGGGATTAAGCAAAGATATAATGATTCGTTATGCTGACCTTGTTTCCGAGCTTGGTGAGCTTGGCAAGGAGCTTGTTGTAGGCACGAATTACGGCGAAAAGCCGCTTGAAGCCAGTGAAAATCTTGCCGAAGAAATAGGCGATGTGTTTTTTACGCTCCTTTTGCTTGCAAACGCACTTGATTTGGACATTGAGGAATGTTTTGCAAAAACAATGGAAAAATGCGAAAAGCGTATGGCGGACAAAGGTCATATAGGCTCATAGCACAATAAAGACCGCCGATGGGATATGGATTTGGTCAGTAGGTGGTTTATGAAGCCGTCAATCGCTGCATTTATATGAAAAGAGGTCGTAACATGGACAAAAACGGATACATTTCCCCATTTTCCAGCCGCTATGCAGGCTCAGAGATGCAAAGAATTTTTTCGGCTCAAAATAGAGCTGGTGTTTGGCGTAGGCTTTGGGTGGCTTTGGCAAAAGCTCAAAAAGAGCTTGGACTTAATATTAGCGAAGAGCAAGTTGCGGAGCTTGAGGCGTATGTAGACGATATAAATTTTGATGTAGCGGCGGAATATGAGCGCAAATTGCGGCACGACGTGATGGCGCACGTTCACGCCTTTGCGGAGCAAGCCCCAAATGCCGCGCCCATCATTCATCTTGGCGCAACTTCGGCATATATTCAAGATAATGCAGACTTAATTTTGCAGCGTCAGGCTCTGCAGTTGGTAAAGGCGAAAGCAATCAAGGTTATGTCGCTTTTGGCAGATTTTGCAGACAAGTATAAAAACTTGCCGACCCTTGGTTTTACCCATTTTCAGCCAGCACAGTTAACAACCGTGGGCAAGCGGACAACCCTTTGGTTGCATGATTTGATGTTAGATATAGAAGAAATTGACTTTGTGCTTGATTCATTAAAATTCCTCGGCTCAAAGGGGACAACGGGCACACATGCCAGCTTTTTGGAGCTTTTTGATGGGGATGATAACAAAGTAAAACAATTAGAAGCTCTTATCGCCGCAGAATTTGACTTTAACGCCGTTTATCCCGTTAGCGGACAAACATATAGCCGCAAAATTGACCATCGCTTCGTCAATGTGTTGGGTCAACTTGCCCAATCAACGTCAAAATTTGCCAACGATATGCGTCTTTTGGCACATTTAAAAGAAATTGAAGAACCTTTTGAAAAAAACCAAATCGGCAGCTCTGCAATGGCGTACAAGCGAAACCCCATGCGCTGCGAACGAATAAACGCCCTTTCACGTCATGTCATTGCTCTTGCGGCAAACACGGCAAACACAGCGGCATCGCAGTGGTTAGAGCGCACTTTGGATGACTCTGCAAACAAACGCATTGCTGTGCCTGAAGCCTTTTTAGCAATAGACGGCATTTTAAACCTTTACATCAACATCGCTGACGGCATGGTTATTTACCCAAAAATGATACTAAAACATATAAATGAGGAACTTCCGTTTATGGCAACAGAAGTAATATTAATGGAGGGTGTGAAACGGGGCGGCAACCGTCAAGAGCTGCACGAAGCCATTCGCAGGCATTCCATGGAGGTAGCGGATAGGGTTAAAAATTTTGGCGAACAAAACGACCTTTTGGAGCGCATTGCCGCCGACCCGCAGTTTGGCACTACTTTGGAGGAACTGACCGCATTGTTAAACCCCGTGAATTTTATAGGGCGAGCCAAAGAACAAACGGATGAATTTTTAAAAGACTATATTCGCCCAATTTTGATAAAAAACAAGGATATAAACGCTGTTGCGGAAGATATAAAAGTGTGATATAATCCTTTTGTGTCTATTCGATTTTAGGAGTGAAGAGCATGTTGAGTGATAGTAAGGGCAAAGTTCGAGCCATTGTTGGTGCAAATTGGGGCGACGAGGGCAAGGGCAAAATAACCGACATTTTAGCGGCAGATGCGGACATTGTTGTTCGTTTTCAAGGCGGCTCAAACGCTGGGCATACTATTTTGAATGAATACGGAAAGTTTGCCCTGCATCAGTTGCCCAGTGGTATTTTTAATGAAAACACAGTTAATATAATAGGCAATGGTTGCGCGCTTAATTTGGAGTATCTTGAAAAAGAAATTGCCAAAGTAATGGAAGGCGCGCCAGAGCTTAAATTCAATTTGATGTTGGACTCCCGCGTGCCGCTTGTTTTGCCTCATCACATTTTGCTTGACGAGCTTGAAGAAGCACGCCTTGGCGACAGGCAATTCGGCTCTACAAAGGCGGGCATAGCGCCTTTTTATGCAGATAAATACTTTAAAGTATGTATACAGCTTAATGAGATTTTTTGTGATGAGCATTTGAAAGACCGTTTAAAACACCTTTACGAAAAGGTGAATTTGACGCTTGAAAATGTGTACAATGCCGAGCCTATACATTATATGGATGTTTACGAACGCATTGTTAAATTCCGCCCATTTGTAAAAGAGCATATGGCAGATGCCGCCGCCTTTTTGCGCAAAAGTTGGGCTGACGGCAAGAGTATTTTGTTAGAAGGTCAACTTGGTGCATTGCGTGATGCAGGCATGGGTATTTATCCCTTTGTTACTTCTTCCCATACTTTGGCGGGGTTTGCCGCTGTTGGCGCAGGCGTGCCGCCGTATGCCATCACTAATATTTTGGCAGTAACCAAAGCATACTCTTCTTGTGTCGGAGCTGGGCCTTTTGTGTCGGAGTTATTTGGGGAAGAAGCCGAAGAGTTGAGAAAACGTGGCGGCGATGCGGGTGAATATGGTGCTACAACAGGCAGACCACGCCGTGTTGGGTATTTTGATGCTGTGGCAACACGTTTTGGGGCGGAGTGTCAATCAGCAACAGAGCTTGCCATGACAGGGCTTGATGTGCTTGCGTATCTTGACGAAATTCCCGTTTGTGTAGCCTATGAAATTGAAGGTGTGCAAACAAAGGACTTTCCTGCCACATCACTTCTTGACTCCGCAAAGCCTGTTTTTGAAATTCTTCCCGGTTTTAAAGAAGACATCCGCCACATACGCAAATTTGCCGACCTTCCCGAAAATGCTAAAAATTACGTACGCTTTATTGAAAAACAAGTCGGGTTACCAATAACCATTTTATCCAATGGTCCAAAACGTGAAGAAATTGTAGAGTTATAATCACACAGGACTGGCTATTGCTAGTCCTGTTTCTTTTGGGGAGGCTTTTATGAGCTATTTACAACGATACGAGCAATGGTTAGATAACCCCGCCTTGGGCGAAAAAGCTCGTGATGAGCTTTTAAATATCGCTGGTGATGACACAGAAATTGCCGAGCGTTTTCACAAAGACCTTGAATTTGGTACGGGCGGCTTGCGGGGCATTGTAGGCATTGGCACAAACCGCATGAATATTTACACCGTGCGCCGTGCCGCAAAGGGGCTTGCGGACTATATTTTGGCATCCACAACAGATGGTGCCGCACGTGGCATAGCAATTTCTTATGACAACCGTCATTTTTCAAAAGAATTTGCCCTCGAAACCGCTTTGGTTATGGCGCAAAACAGCATAAAGGCGTATCTTTTCAGCAATTTACGCCCTACCCCGCAATTAAGTTTTGCCGTGCGCCATTTGAGATGCATTGCAGGGGTAATGGTTACGGCAAGCCACAACCCGCCAGAATATAACGGATACAAAGCATATTGGCAAGATGGCGGACAGTTGGTTTTCCCAAAAGATGAAGATGTGATTAAATTCGTAAACGCAATAGACGACCCAGCCTCTATATTGGTAATGAGCGAGGAAGCCGCTTTACAAGCAGGTTTGCTGAAATATTTGTGCGGTGAAATGGACGAGGTTTTTTTGGAGGCAGTCAAAAAGTTGTCGTTAAATCCAGAAACAATCACAGAACAGGCTAATGATTTTTCAGTCGTATACACTCCTTTGCATGGGACGGGCAAAATGCTTATGGAGCAAGCCTTGTTGAATTCTGGTTTTAAAAATATATATATAGAACCTCAGCAGGGCAAGCCTGACCCAAATTTTACCACCGTTAAAAACCCAAATCCCGAAGACCCAGCAGCTTTTGAGCTGGCTTTAAAATTGGCTTATGAAAAAAATGCGGACATCGTTCTTGCAACAGACCCCGACGCCGACCGCGTTGGCTGCATGGTTAAAAATTCGTCAGGCGAATATGAATTATTAAGCGGCAATGCCGCAGGGGCAATTTTAGCGGATTACATCCTTTCACAAATGTCTATCAAAGGCATTTTGCCGCATAATGCAGGTATAATTTCCACAATAGTTTCTACCCGATTAACGAAAAAAATTGCAGAAGCATACGGAGTAGCATATGGCGAAACTTTTACAGGATTTAAACATATTGCAAAACATATTTTAGATTGGGGCAACTCCACACGTTTTGTTTTTGGGTTTGAAGAGAGCTTTGGGTATTTGTGCGGCGACACGGCACGGGATAAAGATGCCATTGGTTGTGGCGTGCTTTTATGTGAAGCGGCGGCTTTTTACAAAGCTCAAGGCAAGACTTTGTTTGATGCGCTGGATGATATTTATAAAAAATACGGCTATCATGCTGAATATACCCGCTCTATAACGCTTCCAGGCATTGATGGTGCTGCAAAAATTAAGCAGATTATCGCCAGTCTTCGTAGTAACCCGCCAAAAACTTTGGCTGGGGTGGATGTAGCGAAAATTCAAGATTTTGTCGATAACACCCCATCACATGACATGCTTTACTACACTATGACAGATAATTCTTGGTTTTGCGTGCGCCCATCCGGCACAGAGCCGAAGATAAAAATATATCTTGGCGCAGAAGCCGATAACACAAAAAAAGCACGTCATCTTTTGAACGCACTGTCAAAGGCTGTTTTTGAATTTATGGAGATATAGCATTTAAGCAAAATCACTTAATAACTTTCTGATATATAAACACATAAGGCGACCTAAATGGGTCGTCTTATGTGTTTTAAAGGGCATCGTACTTTAAAAATATTTTTTTTGGAAAAATTTCAAAAAATGCTTGCGCCTTTTTTTTTTTTTTTTATAATGGAACTGCCACAAAGACATGTCAATAGAGGTGGTTTTGCAAAAAATGTAGGGGGTGATGCTTTTGGAAGCGAATGATGAGGAAATATGCGCTTATATTCAAAGGTATGCAGTATCTAATCTAACGAAAAATAAGGAGATGTATTTTTTATGAAAAAGACAAAAAGAAATTTTTTTGTAGGTTTGTTGACTTTTATATTAACATTGGCAGTTGTTGCTCCAATGTCGGCGGAAGTTTTGGTTTACGACGAACCCCATATTTGCGATGATTATTGCCTTACTGACGGTCATTTTTCAGTGGACGGCTATTACACTTGAAAGTCTTGTACATAGTACTGGTGAATTACTAGAAAATGCTTATGTCGGTAAAGAGATTGGTGAATTTTTTGTAGTTTCTTCAATACGTGAAGATGCTTACGGATATACTCATATTCTTTTGATACCTACTTCTTCTGCTTTAGGCTCGTACAACCCAGCAAATATAATACATGGAAGAAGTGGTTGTGGCGGGAGTATTGGTGCTAGTGCTGGTTTATGTCACTTTTTTTCTTTTAGAGTGTATACAAGCATTACGCACTCTTTTCAATTTGTACCTAGCCATCCCAATGTCGGTTTGTGCGTAAGCATTACAGCAAATTGGGTGTATGCATGTAGCTCATGCGGCAGGCATCTTGGCTCAGGAAGCGGAACATTCCCGGGTTGCGGCGTACCTCATAGCTAACCAACAGAAATTATTAAGGACGAGCATTGTAACGCTCGTCCTTGTTTTATTTTAACACAAAATCAATACGGCGTAGGTCAGGGTCGGCATTTTTCACTGTTATTTCTAATTTATCACCTAGGGTATAAACTTCTCCACGGCGACGGCCAACAAAACGGTAATGGTCTTCGTGATATTCGTAAAAGTCATCGGTTAGAGAACTTATTGCGACAAAGCCTTCTACAGTGTTGTCAAGCTCTACATAAAAACCCGCTGATGTGGTGTGGGTAATTGCACCTTCAAAGCTCTCGCCTATTTTATCCTGCATAAATTGTACTTTTTTAAGTTTGTCCACTTCTTTTGCGCAGTCGTCGGCACGGCGTTCGTTTTCGCTGCAATGGCGGCATATTTCTGTTAGCGAGTCATTTAGGCGGTCGATATAGCCGATGTCAACCTTGCCCGCAATATGGTCGGATATTATTTTGTGAATAACAAGGTCGGGGAAACGCCGTATTGGTGAGGTGAAGTGGCTGTAAAATTCTGTGGCAAGCCCAAAATGCC
>Ga0123352_10002706_pt1 | contig 25015 bp, 18 predicted proteins | sample TergutLab28metaG_FD_89700 | JGI IMG/M metagenome (GOLD analysis project Ga0123352, IMG submission 89700) | Labiotermes labralis P1 segment gut microbial communities from Petit-Saut dam, French Guiana - Lab288 P1 | ecosystem: Host-associated > Arthropoda: Insects > Digestive system > Gut ...
CACACTCACACACACAACACACACACACAAACACACAACACACAAACACACAACACACACACACACACACGCACATACACAAAGACACACACACACAAACACACATACACACAAACACACACACACAAAAACACAACACACACATACACAAAAACACATACACACACACAAACACACACATACACACAAACACGCACACCACATAAACACAAACACATACACACACACACAAACACACACACACACATACACAAACACACACACACACATACACAAAAACACCTACACGGTACGACCCTTCTGAACGACGAGTCAGTCCGTCGTAGAGACCCCTATCTGAAAGCACACAACATTCACAACAGACAGACATCGATGCCCCCGGCGGGTTTCGAACCCGCAATGTCAGCAAGCGAGCGGTCGCGCAACCATGCCTTAGACCGCGTAGCCACTGGGATTGGTCTAAAACTCCATTGAGGTAAATACTTTTTTTAAATTCTAGCTCATTCTTTGTCTTCCAAGCGGTTCTGGCGAAATTCCCGAACCAGAATCCTTCTTCGCACTAATTTGACACTGGAACGTTAGCACTCAGCGTCTAAACCTCTCCTTGATCCAAGGCACCGTCTGTTTACTATCACGTTTATTTAAACAGGATAATATATAAGAAAAATATCCCCTTTCATAGAAGCAGATATTAATTTTTGGACAGTAAACTGTCGCACAATACATGCTGCCAACTTCGGCGGAGGTCGCCTAAGAGCCACATTTATTCGCCTGTATCTACGATTTCTGCCGTCGACAAATTTTTTACCTCCCACATCTGAAGCACTGCTTCAGCCTGCATCCGGATACCACACCACCCCAGCCAAACCACAATGTAGCACCAACACACATCGAGCCAGAGCAATACAACCCATGAAATAACTCATCAAATAAGTCGCAAGCTCCTGAGGATGGATGTATTAACATCCGAAACATGTTGAGCATTAGGTAAGGAAATAATAAAGCAAGTGACATCAAATTTGTCTCTCTTTATTCAACTATCAAGATGATGCACGGTCCAATAAACATAAAATACATTGCTGTTCACAGTTCTTACTGTTAAGGTGCTAGAATATTGCTCTCTGACACATACATATTTGTCAGAACCTGTGACAAGTTTCGGCATATCTGCAATAGGTTCATTCGATTGAAACCAACTGATGTCGTTTAACAATTTCTTTCTAAATTAAAGTTTAACACGACAAATACAAAATGATGCTATATTCTGCAGCTATAATTATTTTTCCTAAACATATTTCCTAAGTAGATAATCAGACATTGTAAAAGGTAAATCAGTCACGTTACAGGCCTGGAGAGGCCCAGAGGGTTCCAGGAATTTAAGGTTCCCAGATTTTACGACAACGGCACAGGCTGGTGGTATGGTTGTCAGCCTTACGCACCGGCCGCCTTTACCCCCAGGAAATGCTCCTGGCACTCATTTCTGTTAGATGCTGAGTCGACCCCAGGGTCATAATGGGATCGGAATGATTTTAGGTCAATGAAAATTTCCAATGACACCAGCTGGGATCGAACCAGCGAACTTCCGATTTGTAGCACAGCACCTTAACCACTTTGCCACTGCGGTCCCCTAATCAGACATTGTACTACTTAATTTTTGTTTCAGAGTAAAAGGTGAATGACAAAAACAATTCAGAAAATAATTTTCTTTTGCGTAGACGAGGCTAGGCTACATAAAAGTCTATATTTTTTCCTATACTACAAAATTAAAATTCGTCGTACTAAATAAAATTTTAAACTATTTTTCTTCCCCTATAAAATAACAACATTTCAATGGATAAGCCTACGTTAAGTAACTTTGATATTTTGCTGACCGTGCATCTCAGTATAATCTTAGCAATTGACCAACTTAATGCACAAATCCTTGTTTTATAATAAGTTAATTATATGCCTCAACATGTTTCGAACACTGTTGTGCTCATCATCAGGAGGTCAAAATTGTATGATACAGCGTCTGGTATCGTCACACTCTGTATGTGGCCGTCCGGTGTGCAGGTTGAGAGAGGACGGCCACCTACAGAGTGTAACGATACCAGATGCTGTATAATACAATTTTGACTTCCTGATGATAAGCACAACAATGCTCGAAACATGTACAGGAATATAATAAACTTATTATAAAATAAGAATTTGTGCATTAAGTTGGTCAATTGCTAAGATTAAGTTAAGTAAGTTAATCTATGTGTACTACATCTAAAAACAACGCCACATTGGTATACATTTGCCCAAAATTTTGAACACTGAAGGGACAATACATTCACGCTGTAAAGAGTTAACGTACCCTATCCTTAGCTACGCCGCGTCCAACAGTGTGTTCCAGCTTTCATAATGCAGATGGGCCGCACCGTGGCTCAGGCGATTAGACCCCCCCCCCCTCCTCAATTGGGGAGGGCGCGTGTCCAAGTTTTGTCCAATCCATAACGTTTTCATAATGTAAATACGATCAGACAACATTAACATGTCCTGCCGCAAAGTCTTATTTCAAGATGACGGATATGACGCAAGGCTACAGGCCTATTGTAAGATACAAAGATTTTCAAAGAGCCACGTACTTTCAGTCCAGAAAGAAGGCAGAGATGCACCATATAAATACTCAGGATAGATGCAAATATAAGGCCTTTCCAATATCAAAAATTCTCCATCATTAAAGCTCACGTTCTCTTCAAACTTTACTAGTAGGAATTGCGCACTGCAAATAGTCCACTTGGAAGAAAATTAATTCTTCTAAAAGGTTGTTTATTGATAATAAAATCACAACTGAAAATACCCCACTTCCTAAAATTTTAGGAACAAACACACAAACAAACAATTCCACAAAACCTAGAGATCTATGATAAATTGTTCATATCTCTTACACAGCAAGCTAAGCAAGACTTTTCTTCCAGTGACCTTTGACGTGCTCGCGGCGATCACTAAGAAGAATACTGTGCACTGTGATGTCGTGTAGTCCGATGAAATTTAGCGACAAAATGCAATAAACCAATGCCTCCAATTTCAAGGTGCCTGCTTTAACCTGCATTGGCCAAATGGAGGCACGCGTCCCGTTAAAGGTAACCCTTACGGACGACAGTGAACACGCCATCTCGCTCTAGTAAACAGCGATGGGCATTTAATCCTTTAAACGCCGAGTTAAATCCCATCTGCCATTTGCTGGCATTATTAGGAGCTCACCATATTCTCCACGTTAGCAGGATAAGGGTTAAAAATGAAAGTAACTCCGGCCGACAGCAGCACGTTGGCATTAAAAGGCCGGAATACAAAGGCTGACAATGATACCTCTGCACTTTGCCCACAAAGTGAGACATATTTTTTGCTTATGTTTATCGCGATAAAAAATGTTTGACGTATTTCTGTAAATATTATTAACTAAATGGTTTCTGTTACGGGAATGCAGTGTGCTTGAATTTAAACAGTAATTAGACATGGTACAAACGTAGCCTAACTAGCGTATAAGCCATCTACAGTTCTAGGCTTCATAATGCTGCATTTTGTAACTATGGCTCAATTTTTGGGCATGCTAAATTATCTTCGTGTACCCTGAGCACGGAGGCAGTGCATTCCTCCACAACGCTGGTGTATCTATCAGACCGCAAGCCGTCACAGCCCATAAGACAGTATTCCTCCACTTGCAGCCTTCAAGGAGTCTCCGTATGCCGCATTCGTTCGACTTTCATATGAAACCTCCGCCAAGTACTTCTTTTCATAAGACACAGATCTAAGAATATCTTCATATCCAATCTGTGAAGTCAGCCTTTGTACTCTCGTATTTCCACGAGATTACACTTTTGAAAGCAAGATTCGTCATCTCGCTTCTGCCATATGATCTTCATTCTTCCATCTTTTCCACTTTTCTTTCTTTCCCTACCCCGACCTTCCGCTTTGTTTGTCGTCCTCTTGAGATGATCGGGGAGGCGTTTCAGGGCTTCTTGTTGCTCCTTGAGCCCACTGCAATTCTCGCTTCGGTTCGCTTGAACACTCTCGCACACGGATAACAGGCCGGACCTCTGAACGGATGACAGGAGAAGGGAAACAGATAGATGGTCCATCTGCTGCTGCCAGCTTGACAACATCATCCCCATTCTACTCATCTCCACCAACCTTACAATGCCTTTATTTTCTCCTTCTTCTTTTTGTTCGCATGCTCCGTCTCCGATCACAGATGATCCCCAGCGCAATGTCTCAACGTTCACGTGTCTGCAGGGACGGAGTCATTTATCGTCAGACCGTGCTGTTTGCCTTGCCTTCACAATCAATACAGACAAACACAAGGACAGGTCGTATTTTATACAAATCAAAGAGCCTACATCATTCAAATAAGGCAAAGCTACCCAGATTCCTGAAATACTTCATTCGGTAGAATGTCGCTCCAAATACATCGCGAATATAAGTATGTGCTCCCTATTTAGTTTCAATATTTCTCCACGCTCGACACCACTAACGAGAAATTGTGCAAACGGGCTACGTTTATTTAACAGTGCATACAAAAATTCCAAAGCACTTGGGCTAACGTAATCTACCTATTCTAGCATTACACTCCGATTCCGAATTATGCAATTAAAGCTACTGTATCCTGCGTTGTATCCACTCTCTTCATAGCGGCGCTTACAAGTTTCCGTCATTAGTCATGCGTGGACGGATTTGTGATGATTCTCGTGTGTAGCAGGCTTATTAACCCCCCAAAAAATCATTTAGTCCAAAAACATTTGTAAAAATCAATAATCCCTCGCAAATCGCGGTTTTGGCCAGCGCGGTTCTGATTAAACGCCGTTTAAAACAATTAAATACAAACCTGTGATGAAACAATCGCTGAACGCTATAAAATTTAAATTCAGGCAGATAAACGCTGGCGGTTACTCGCATAACCACTGCAGAAGCTGGCAGAATCAACTGCCTTAGCAATGTGAAAATGTTTAATATCCCAAAATGTAGGCTTGCTGCTTTCTTCCACACTGAGTTGGTGCCTTACAAAATATTTACCTGAAGACGAAAACAGATCTAGTTTACCAAAGTTTGTGTTCTCTTTGGAATGCTATATGAATGCCCAGTGACAGCCCTACGAAGGCTGAAACGCATCAAGCTGATAGTTATGGCTTGTAACTTATAATTTGTCCGTTAGAGTTGCTGCGAAAATAAAAGTATTGTTGGAGGAGATGCCGTCTGTTCTGGTAGGTGTGCACCGAAGTTCCAGTGGAACATGCTGCCTCTATGATTAGAGTAGATGAAACATCTCTGAAAAGTCGGTACGTACCTACCAGACTGCAAGGCGTCACATCCCAAAAGACAACTGTATCCATGACGACCGCCGAAAGAGCCGGACGTGCCACAAAGGTACTTTAGATGCCAACCTAACGCACATTCCAGGTCAGTGGACCACGGGGTCTTGTCCGGGGTAAAGCGGCAGGGAACTGATGTTGACCATTCAGCTCCATCTAGCACCGAAGTTAAGAATGAGTGGATCTATACCTCTGGGCCCCCTATGAGCCTTAAAGGCGTTTTTTTATCGACATTCCAGGATTATTAGAGAAATGAAGAAGACACGTGATGCGACAAGGAGCAACATAAAATCGCACAAGATATATTAATTAACCACAGAAAACAAAAGAAGTAAACCCACAACACATACACTAACATACAATGAGGAGGAACATCAATCAGGGTAAAAGGAGAACCGTTCGATCTACACAAAGGCACCAACATTTTCATGAAAATTGGAGGAGCAGATGAATGTGGACGGTGGTGGCAGCAGCGTCCTTACTTCGCTGCGGTAATGAGAAAAAGTGAGATGGGAAGAACTAAGACAAGAGTGCGTTACAATACAGCTGTATTGTTGTTTAACTTGAGTTTTCGTTTCAATGAGTGTTTCCGAGTGTTATGATTCGGTGAGCACAGGGGAGCTTAGATCGAGAGGGAAGAACAAAGATTGACAAGAGATCACTAAGCTGCACTACTGTAGGTCTAATTGTCATCCGGCCAGGCTACCCAGTAGCAAGTAAACTGCTTTTTAAAGCATAGCTTCTGGTACCTACATGTAGGCCTAAAACGTGGTCACGTTAAAATCCACCACTTTTTGCCCACACAACACATTTATGCGTTACGTGCAAGAAATAGCGATTTTTCCCTGTACCACATTATCAGACTGATCTTTGTAACAGAGACAGGCTGTGTTTTCTATGAGGCTGGAACTAAATGTTTGTATATTATTTAGATGCCCTACGGGGTTCAAAAGGTTACCGGCTTCATCGTACGAAAACCTAATAACGTTGGAGGTAACTAATTATTAACAAGAGGTGCAGCTTGCTGTAGCGGTGAGGTCTAGTCCTGTAATCTGGAGGTGCCGGATTCAGACGTTGGCTGGAACTGTTACTGTCTTGACTGAGGTTTACCACGGATTTCCTCAGTCCGTCCACGCAAGCACATCGATAGAACCTTGAGAAAAACTACAGCTGAGTCCCTACACATTCCTTCTACTATGTTATTCATCTTTTATTCACAGGCCACACAGCATCAGTCACTAACAATGTCGTACAACAATGCACAAAAACAAAAACAACAATCTGAAATTTCCGTACAATGTGAACCAACAGGATGCACTACGTGCTTTCAATTTATTTCAGTAATGAACCTCTACATGTTTCGAGCAGGCTTACTGCTCATCATCATGAGGTACTACTCTGTACATACAGCAACTGGTATATGTAATGCGTTTATGATGACTGGCTGTTGGCACGAAAGGAATGGATCCATTCCCATCCTGCCAACAGAGTAGTACCTCCTGATGATGAGCAGTAAACCTGCTCGAAACATGTAGAGGTTAATTAATGAAACAAATTGAAAGTAAATAGCGCATCATGTTGGTTCCTATTGTACGGATACATCACGATGCACGGTCAACAAAACATTAAATCTGAAATTTATTTACAATTTCTTGCTCGATGATGAGTCTATCACTGACCGCCCGTGCAAGAGTGTGGCAAAAGAAACCCTGACATAAATTGAATTGTTTAACCTTAACTAAATGCGACAATAACAACAAAAGATTTATTGGAACCCGCAGTAGAAAGTTGGCTTTATGATTTCTCATCAAAACTGTTTGAAACACATGCGTGAATTTGCTGTCAGTCATCACGCTCTTGTTTAGTTTAAAATGAGTTGTAGACAAATATTAAATGCACTTAGCTCTAATTTTAATTCCTTTAGAATCACGACTTTATCTAGAAGAATTAGCTTCCCTGTGTGTTTTTGTTTGAGGTAATATTATTCCACACTCAAACGGCAGTTCTTGGAAAGTGTCTGATTAGCTTATACTTTACACCAAGTCTATCACGTGGTCAGATATAATCAGGTCGCTTTAAATTTATATAGACTATACAATGTTATATTTCAGCGCTGATATATGCTTCTGTTACGCCGTATATATGAAGGAAGAAGTTACACGTATATGCGTGATACATAACTGAATGCTATATTGATGGTCAGTGGAGCTCATGTAGAGTTGCGATACGTCTTCTGGCTTTCATCGGCTGCAGTGTCCCGGAATGAGCACATCACAATAGGTACGGTGTGTGACAATTAAATAACCGGACTGATATCTGTACAGAAATTTGCAGGATCACGTCAGTGCATAATTTAACAAAATTGTGTCGAATAAAAGGTGGGTTTCGTTTTACTCTGCTTTGTTTGCACAGTGTTCTGCTTGTTTGGTGCAAAGTATTTAATTCAGATAACGTTAAGATTCCGCCTATGTTGTGATAGTGTGATTCATTTGTTACTGCGTTGTTTTTTGTTCATTTTTGATGGATTCAATATACTCAGACATTTTAGGAAAACAGGACACCAAATTGAAGTCCCAGTACGAGGCGTTCATAAAATGCCAGAGTTTCTAATTAGAAAACGCAGTCTGCGATACGTCACAACCAAAAGTTCAAACCGTGTTCACATAACATCTTCTCTTAAAATGTGACGTCATGTAGAACCCTGAAGATGGAGACGGTATATTCTCAGAGTACAACCAACAAGATGCAACTTTTCTCAATTTATTTATTCCTGTAAGACACTCTACATGTTTCAGACTTTTTCCCGTCCATCATCAGGAACTCAAAACTGCAAATACAGCGTCAGGCATTTGTCTGACAAATGCCTGACTCTGTATGTGCAGTTGTACAGCGTCTTACAGGAATAAATAAATTGAGAAAAGTTGTATCTTGTTGGTTGTACTCTGAGAATATATTAGTGATGCACGGACATATGAGTGTTAAATGGAGATAGTACATTGTACCGAAACGTCGGAAAATTTGTACCACACTGCATAGCGTCATATCCTAGAAGACGGCATTTTTCACAATCGCCGATTTGAAATCCACAAATTTCGCGATATCTTGCCTGATTTCAGACTTCCGCCGCGAAGTAGATGATAACTGCGCTCTTCTAGGTCATTACGCAGCGACTAGTGGTAATTTATTACCTGGCGGCTTGCGATCGGATGTGGTGGCGGAATTGTGGGAAACGGGGTACGGTGTTGGGACGCCCCTGTAAAGTCTTAAGGGAGTCGTCTGAAGGCGCTCACACTTATTAATGATGCGGCTGTTTGGAGCAAATCTCCCCAGTTTCGTCAAACAATTCATTTCGCGATACAACAGTCTAAATTCGCCACGATATTTCGTATGCGTCCCAGACTTAGTTTCAACAACTCTCTAAAGATGGCAGCCTTACACGATACCTAACTGAGTAGGTTTATCTGCGTCACTGATACTTAGTTTCGCCTAGAGTCACTCCGGTTTTTCAATTGTCAGACCTCGGGTAGTGGTGTTCTGTCCGTTGAATGCCATCACGTAAGAGCATCCCTAAACCCCAGACGCGAGATGCATGGCTTCGGATCAAATCAGATTTTACATTAACAATGTTGATTGTGAAAACCATACGAAACGGATAAGTAGCCTTGCATTATGTGGGCAAATTGGAGGGGCTCTTGATGTTAAGGTAGGCGGTCTGTATATACAGTGACCAGGTACATAACTTACAAATATCAACCATCGTTCTTTTAAAGGATTAATACATGTATATTATGCTTTTTTTTAAAAAAATTTTGTGGACAGGTTACTTGTCACTGTTGCTGTCACTTCACTTAGCCTATTTACAACAAACCAAGTCTTCGCAGACCTACCGTCCTCCCGATAACTCTACATCGTCGCAGGCCATCACCAGGCTTTGTAGTTATATCATAATCTGGATTTCTAAAAATATTTTAAATAAGACAGGAGATCCTACCTACACCGTAACACTTCTAAGGCCATGACCTGTTAGTGTCCTTACACTATAAATTAGTACATATTTTCAAGAAAATGAGTAAAAGCGTAATTCACATGTACCTTCAACGCTTCACACAACATACAAACGATAAATTCGCAGCACAGCAACAGCATTACAGTCGACCGTACTAGACTGTAATGCTGTCCCTGGAATAAGGCACAAAATTACATTAATAACTGTACCGTAACGCTGTAAGGTCGCCATTTGAAAGAGCACTGCATCCAAATAACAAAACAAACCACTCTGAAATGAAGTGTAAAGGCGATAACAGCTTCCTTTCATTTTTTTTTTTCGCGAGGCATGATATATTGTAGAATATCACGTTTAGATAGTCGACTGTTTCTTTGGCCTCTCTGGCTTTGCCGTACTGATCTCGTAAACGGCGACATACTATCATAATTACACGCAGGACTCTAATCTAAAGTGCCTGTTACTTTTGTTCCATTTTAGCCACATTTGAATTTCATGGAAACATTTTAGCAAAACTCACCAACGTACATTTTCACGAGAGTATCTACTGGGAGACTAACTATACCATGCGGTCAGACAGATGGTGGGAGCCACGAGTGGAAGGAGAGAGAAGATGAATCTAGAAGTCATCTCTTGCAACTGCTTCGCGAACAGGCCTGAAATGAATATTTTGTCGACCCCTACTCGTTAGTTCATATTTCGGTCTCATTATGAGAAATGATGAAGCTTCTCATCTCTCCGTTTAATTCTACATCATATCCGAGAGAGAGAGAGAGACGTTCTTCGGTGAACGTAGAGAGCTCTATATATAGACAGAGAATTTGCGGTAGGGGAAGCTGAAAGGGAAAACCAAAAGAAACCCGGTGTGCTCGTTAATTCTCCGTGAGGCGAGCTCTCGTTTAGTAACTCAACCGAAAATGCAGTTATTTTGAAAAGCAGAGAAATATAATATTTTGGTGGCTTGGAGACAGTAGGCAACCCGCATCGCAGATTGGAAACACAACAAAATAAATTTCCTTCTTCATGTCAACAGGTACATGGAATTAGGTAATTCGTGCTAGATTTTACTGTTTGTCGTAACTATCTTTTCTTTATAAACGAATAGGGGTTGTGGTAACACAACGTCCATACATTTGTCAGTTCCAGTGGCGTACCTTGGAATTTTGTGCGGGGGGGGGGGTTCAACAAATTTAGTTGAGGACAGAGGACAGAGGGCAGAGAGCAGGGATCGGGGGGCGGTAGCCCCCTACCCTCTAGTCAAGGGTTCTGGAAGCAGCTGTAATTTGGTACAAGAATTTTCATTTCATATAGTAAAAGTTTCTTAATTTTTGGTACTTTAAGACTATTTATAATGACAGCCAATTTATTTGTCATTGCTAATGTAAAACAATTGCGAACCGGCGGTAGTTTTAGAATTTTACTGCCTTTTAGCCGAACATCTTGGAGTGTTGGCGTTCTAAATTCAGCAATTTTTAACAGTTTTCACAATCAGGTTGAGTTTGGCACGATTTTGGAGGGCCTTCGGAATTTCGGGGGGGGGGGTTTGAACAACCCAAACCCCCCCTCGGTACGCCACTGGTCAGTTCTAATGACTTATGAAGAAAGTGACAGACTTTCGCAAAATATTGTACGACTATCACACGTCTAGATATCATCCCACGTTTATAATTATTAATATCACAGGCATAATGTTATTCATTATTTTATTGGACCTAAGACGTGTTAAATAATAAATTGTTTAAATTCATTAAAACTTTATTTTAAGCTTTACACGAATTTTGCTTTGGAATTTTGAATAGTCTGCTCCCTTGGGCGGTAGCACAGTGGTTAAGGTGCTGTGCTACAAATCGGAAGGTCGCTGGTTCGATCCCAACTGGTGTCAGTGGATTTTTCATTGACATAAAATCCTTCCGATCGCACTATGACCCTGGAGTCGACTCAGCCTCTAACATAAATGAGTACAAGGAGCATTTCCTGGGGGTAAAGGCGGCCGGTGTGTAAGGCTGACAACCTTACCACCATCCTGTGCCGTTGTCATGAAATCTGGGAACCTTAACTTTCTGGAACCCTCTGGGCCACTCCAAGTATCTAACGGGACTGCTTTACCTTTACCTGTACCTTCTCCCTTGGAGACTTAATTCTTTCAACGTTTCACGCACCATTTGAAAGTTGCGCCTTTTGTACTGCAGGCAACGTGTTTGTGTGCTACATGGAGTTACTTATTTAATTCATGAGAGACCGATCACTAATTATGAAGGGTGTTTAACCTTTAAATGAAATCTAACAATTCAGGTCCTACCTCAATATAAGCACACTGCATTTCCATTAAAAAACAAGCCGGTCAATAATGCTGATGAAGATAATCACTCATTGTTGGCAGAATCATAAGAAACACATAAATACATTATGAGGGCAGAATGCTGAGTTCCTAAATTTTAAAGCAAGTTGTACATTTAGCAAACATTGTTTAAATTTTTTATGTTTTGCTGACCGTGCACAAATTCTTTTTTATAATAAGTTTATTACATGCCTCTAAATGTTTCGAGCACTATGTGCTCATCATCAGGAGGTCAAAATTGTATTACACAGCATCTGGTATCATCACACTGAAAAAATTGAGTGGTCTAAAATTACTAAAATAAGTAATAACACCCGAAAAATTCATACATAAATTTTGCTACTATGTGCTCATATTTATAGAATTGTATTTTAGTAATTTTAGACCACTCACTTATTTCAGTGTGACGATACCAGATGCTGTATAATACAATTTTGACCTCCTGATGATGAGCACGTAGTGCTCGAAACATGTAGAGGCTTATAATAAACTTATTATAAAAAAGAATTTGTACATTAAGTTGGTTAATTATTAAGAACATTGTTTAAAAGTCTTGAGTGTCAGCTTTATAAGGTTTTAACTTATATATTTATCTGATTTGGCAAGCAGCACAACATTCCTTTCTACCCAACTGTTTCCTGCTCCCAGCTTTTCAAACAGTACTATTTCAGCAATCTGTGTTTCTAGCTTATGGGTCTGCAAGTAATCGGTCCCCGACTTTTCGAGGGAACAGGCTCTCTCTCGTCTTCAAGGGTTTGAAGCTCCAAGGTATATGCCCTTGAAAAGGCGGGCATTATGTACCTTCGGAAAGTCTGAAATTGGTTATCAAGTGCCATGCGGTCACATCCCAGACAAATGGTGACCCCCCCCCCCACCCACACTGCGGCGACAAACTCAAAGAATCGCAAAATAAAATTTATGTTTCTAGCTTCTTCTCTCGGCTGAAAGTTCCTGCATCCCAGACCAAGCCTTATTCTCAAAGAACGGAATTTTGTGCTTTTAAAACCAAATAGTCTCGCACCCGGTCATGAAATTCACCGCTATTTTTAGAGACCTAATTTCATTTCCTTGTTCAAAAACACGTTAAAACTTGTTCCTTTGCAAAATTAATGCAGTCCACATCCTCACAGCCTTCTTCCTATCCTCATAATACAGTCCGCATCCTGAGAATTCAGTCCACATTCTTATAATCCAGTCCAAATCCTCACAATCTAGTTTCTATCCCCATAATACAGTCCGCATCCTCACAATCCAGTCCACATTCTTATAATCCAGTCCACATCCTCACAATCTAGTTTCAATCCTCATACGCATCCTCACAACTCAGTCCGCTACCCAATCATCCAGTCCACATACTAACAATTCAGTCCACATTTTCACAATCCAGTCCGCTTCCCCACGACTGTGTCCACATTCTCATAATCTAATTAATCTAAAGCCACACTTTATACAGTCTTCTAATATAAAGCTGTATGCCTGAGAAACAGGCTGTATCTGCAATCTTAAATTTAGTACGTAAGTGTTTAAGAAAATATATGCAGGATAGATCTAAATGACATAACTTTATACTTTTAGGTTATGACAGTTTACTTAAAATGCTAAGAAACATAGGCGAAGTAGATTATATTCAGTCCGAGTTCAGTGCGACAGCACAGAAGAACAAAAATTCACCTTTTTTTTTAATGGGGCAGAAATAAAAATCCTCCCATTCCGTGGATATCGAAGGTTTCTTCCCCCCGAGGTAAAGCGGACGGGACGTGAAGGCTACCATCCATCACCACCGAGCGCTAAGGTGAACAATGAGTGCAGTTGTGCCTCTGCGTGCTCTCGTATGCCTCCATGACGGACGCAGCAAAATATTATCTTTATATCGTACGTGATTTAACAACAATGCCAGTTTGCCGGAAACATGACAGGAAGTGAGGTGAAACGACAGCATTTGGCAGGCTGGTAATCAAGGGGTAGCCTGTGTATATGGTACTGGGTAGTGTGATAGTCTGTACAGAGACTGCAGGTTTTATACGCCGACAGTGTTCAATTGAGAAACTTCAGAGTATGGCTTCTGTCGACTTTTCAGACCTACGCAGAAAGAAATCGGCCTAAAAGTTCTGTATTATTTCATTGATTCGGCAGACTTAAAAACACAAAAGAATTTAGAGTGAATATTATCAGTTATGAATTGGCAAATATTAGGCAAACTTAATTGGTTATAATAAATATACTGAGCTGAATCTCTTCCATTAAATAATAATAAAACTATTGATACGTAGTGGGTGTTAAATAATATTGAACATGTAAACAAAAATGACCAAAACTTCATAATGGATTTCACTGAACACCCGTACTTGTTAAAGAGTGACGTAGTAGTTGAATTGTCGAACAAACACATGCTGTCCACAAAGCCCTCTCTGTGTGTTTATTGTGCACACCATCAATTGATTTGTCAAGTATATCCAGGGTTTTAACATTGCTTTTATTAATTTTCTTTCTTATTTCTCACTGAATTCGAAATGACAAATTGTCACGGGTTCTTTTACACCGACTAGCAACTGCGTCCCGTAAAACAAAATAAAATTAACCATTATTCAAACGAATTATGTAAGGGCATTTTTATAGTAAACCCAACAAGATGCACCAATGTATCAAATTTATTTTGTTTCGGAATGACACTCTACATGTTTTGGACGGTCTCTCCGTCCGTCATCAGGAGTTCAAGACTGTACACACAGCAACCAAACAGATACTGCTGTCTGAAAATGCCTGTTTCTGTATGTACAGTCTTGAATTCCTGATGATGGACGGAAAGACCGTCCAAAACATGTACAGTGTCATCCCAAAATAAAAAAAAAATTGATACACTGGTGCATCTTGTCGACTTTATTACAAAAATAATATTACGATGCACGGCTCTGTGAACGTCACATATGTAAGGGCACTTCGAACACTACATATAAAAGGCACATTCGAAATTCATTCCTAACTAACCCCACTAAACACACTATAATAACACTTCATGTATAATCAGACATGAGCATAAAGCTTTCTATACGTGGATTCTTTATCACACATGAAGTGTGCCTTATTTAAAAAAAACTTCTTGTATTATGTAGACAGAAGTAGGCTACATCACATCGCACACAGAATGTCCAAACACGATTAATTGAAATTAAGTTATCACTACGAGGCATTATAAATAGGTGTTAATATCACTGTTACTTGATCGCTGTAGAAACACATTGAAAAACGCTGAAAATGTTGATTTGGAATCACAGTGATGACGTAAATGGCCTTTTCAACGACACTGACTTAACGCCAATAAAACTGTAAGAAAAAGCATTATAATATTTTCTGTCGCTGTCATTGCTGTGTGTTGCCCACACTGCAGTCGAAATCAAAAGAATACTGTAAAACGGTAGAACGTTCCGAAAATAAGATTGCTTGCAGCTTAAAGAATGGTTGCCGAAAATAAATTCACCATATCCATTTGCGCGTACGTAAATTTCGAAAAATGATGAAGGCACTCTCACGAAACATTATCTCGGTGAGTTTAACTAAACAACGTCATTGAATTTCAGTTTGCTTTAAAATCGCAGAAAAATGAAGATCACTTTAGACGAAGATTTCCAGGCGTTTCTTCTAGCTACCTCCAGCGTAACCGAATAAATATTTAACAGAGTGAAATACGTTCCGAAGAGAAGTTGAAGAGAGGAAATGAAAATCAAATTTCTTGTTAAATAAATTTTCCTTATATCTTGGCGTTTTTGAAAGAATTGTGGATGGACGTATCAGAGCTGTCACGCTGTTAGCAAATTTCCTATAAACTAAATATTATCACATGTCTTTTGTTTGTTTGTTTGATTGAATTTTCTACAGTAGGTACATGTATGAAAACTTTGAATAAACAGAAAAAAATACTTTCCAACCTACCGGAAATATTTCCGGAACAAACCGGAATAACAAGTGTCATGTGACTCGTTGCTAGGCAACGCGAGAAATGTCAACAGGCACGAAAACTTTGTGGCATTAACAGAAAAGTTAAACAAATCCTGTTGTAAATTAAAGATTCAAAACTTCCGCACATGGTATTAGTTATTTCTGAAATATGCTGTATGCTAATTCTTAACAATACTTATATGACCCTTAACAAATATAAAAGTACGGATAAATTAAAATTTTCATTTGGTAAACCAATCTATCTCTTTATCTACCATTGGTTAGTTAATGATGACGCAACACTACCCAAACCACCAATCCTCATTGAAATTCATCTCCTAGGAAATTTCTTGCGATCATCCGTATATTTCGTTGTTTTTTACGTTCACCATATTAATGTTATCACGGTCCATAATTTGTTCATTTACTTTTCGATATTATACAATAGGCCTACTTAAACTTCGAGTTGGCTATGTTATAAGTTTAAGAATTTGAGTTTCGATCTCTGCTGTTAAATCCGTCCACCATGGTGTTTTTATTCCGAGATGAGGCGATGTCTTATCCGCGGCCGTCCACAGTCCTTCTCCGTCGACGTTCTTAGCTATCCTCGGGAACAACTGAAGTCTGGACTCTCTCCACACAAACCTTATATAGGCAAGCAAGAGCCACTATGCTGTAGCAGCTAGACAGACAGACAGACACACAGACAGAGTTGCCGAAAATTTTGTGGACCACTTAACTGTAAAACTTTCCGCTTACACAACCCAGCAAATGCAAAATTACACGTTTAAGTTAGCAACCCGTGAAAACCGGTATAAGCGAAGCCTGGCTTGAGCTTTGGGTAGATGGTTGGATGGCTGGGTACCCATGCATTGGGAGTGAGCAAGATAGATACTATGGGGGGAAGCCCCCATGAAGCTAGGCTGTTAATTCAGCGTGTACCGTGTAATGGCTTGGCAAGAGGAACAGAAGAGGATCAATTGCAACTCTCTAAAGAGAAAGAGAGAGATATACAAGGTCTTTATACTAAAGAGTAAGAGAGATGGAGAGAGGAGAGAGGAGATTGAGTGGGCCACCACAAGGATGCTGGGGCTATTGCTACACCGACCGAGAAATTGCTCTTGGAGGCTGGAGAAGTTCGTTGGTGGCGGTTAGACGGGGCGAACGGATATTCAGTGCTGGTTTCACACGGGAGGTCGCGTCTTGTTAGTACCCGGACAACACATCGACAGACTTCTTGGTAAAAGGACTTACAAAATCCCACCACCCCTTGAAACGTGAAATTCATCTAATTGACACAAAAATTCAATTCCTACTGCACGAGGAAACAGTCAGCCTCAGTTACTGATCAGTGAATTTGTTCGTATAATCTCACACAACCAGTAAATAGAACGGATTGACAAAATGTAGCGTTTTTTATGCTAAAAGTGTAGGTACATATGGTCACCACTGCAGGTTTAAAGGGTTAAGAATTACGAAGTTGGGATGACTTTCAGTATCAAGATAATCGTAAGAAATTACAAAATTCTGGCCGGTACTTTCAATTATGACGGTTCTTTCTTTTACAAAGAAGGTGACTACTCCGAAAACTGGAAGCGTTTTATCAGACAGAAGATCAACAGCACAAATGATACAAATAAACCTTTTCAGAGCGAAACCGCTTGTTGTAGTCAGAGATCTGACCCTCATCAGCTGCTCATGTCTAAAAACTCCATTTCATACCACCCGGTTCCCCCCCTCCCCAACCCCCCCCCCCCCCATTAAATTGATTGTCCCCTTCTCGTTTCTGCTATATCCTATCTACTACAGAATCCTCTTCTCTCCCACCTGGCACGGCTGCACAATAGAAACCAACCACAAAATTGCAGGGGCAGAGCTTCCCTTGGGAAGGGTTGTTCTTCTAAACCAGCGTGACCACAACAATGCAAGCTATTCAATTCTTATAAAATGTCCGACACAGGTCTACAAAATGGAAGGCAAAATACAGTACAGCTTCTAACGAGATAGGTCAAAGATAAACATGAGATAAAGAAAGAGAAGTTCTCTATTGACAGCTGGAAGTTAAAAATAATAGGATGCAGACGGTTTTGAAAGATTCAGGACATTTGTAATAATGTTGCATATTTATAACTAGCCTTGTATTAAAGAAGTGAAGAGTTGGTACCATATGCTTCGTATCAGGTGTAAAAGGAAATATTTTGGATGATGTTATGGTTAAGACCTTAAAACAGAATGGTAATGTTATGCACCGCCTTATTGAATATTAAAGTTCTACTCGTTCTGTACAGACAGTACCTGTGTGTCGTTCTATGATTCTCTCAAACAGCATTAATGTTTTCACCTTTGTAAGTTAGACGCAGTGTATTCCTTGTGAGATAGTAAATGAGTCTTTTTAGAGCAACTTCGTGTTTCAGATGATTAACTTGCAATGGAAAACTTCACAGACCTGCGCCCGATATGAACGTGGCTGCAACTTAATTTTTGCAGTTCTTCAAAATACTATATCGTGAAGATTTCTGTTAGTTAGGGCGGTCGACATACACAGTGTATAAATTACACTTGTGGAGTACGAAGAATCAGCAAACAATGTCACAAACAAACGTCCTGGAGACAAAGAAATAGCTTTGAGGACAATATTAAAAAGGATTGTAGGGAAATAATTTAGAATAGGCCTAGACAGGAATATATTCTTAAAGCACGGCACGTCTCAAAGCGATTCAAAAAGCATCCACACTTACTGGCTTTACTGTCTACCCGTCCATATTTACAAGAACCCAAATTGTTGCAACTATTCCTGTCCACATCAGTACGATAGACAAAATACCCAAATTTGTTAAGCTGCTATTGTTTTATTTCATATAGGCCTAATTCTAAGACCAGAATTGCCAAATGAAATATTAACTTGCAGTCCAATCTTCGATATGTTTTGCAGATTCTGACAAAGCTTAATACAACGGGCCGAGATAGCGCAGTCACCAGGTTACGGGCTGAATACGGAGGAATCGGTTTCCAATCCCGGAATGGCAAAAACATTTTTCTCTTCTCCAGAGTCCAGACCGGCTCTGGGGCTCACCCATCCCCCCATTCAAAGGGCGAAAGGACCTCTTTCCTAAAGCATAAAGTGGTTGGGTTGTGCAGCTGACCATTCACCTCCAACTAGTACCGAAGTGAAGAATGCATGCAGCTAGACCTCCACTACCCCCACCCCCCGAATTCACGGCGTCACACGAACAAATTTACTTTCACCGTCACTTTTAGTGTAAGAGACTTCGCATAGAAGGTAAGAACTTTTTTACTTGAAGAGTCGCTTTACTGACTGCTGACAATTTAATAGTGCAAATAGTAGACCAATTTACTTTTTTTTTTAAGTTCAATTCACTTTAATTAGATTTAAGCTTCATATTTTGTAATGACTAATATATATTTGGGTGTATTTCACTTAATATTAACTGGAGAGAGTATGTCTGGTTGAATTCTTAAAATAAAAGCCAACAAGATGCACTCTTTCTCAGGATGACCTCGCTAGCAGACAGTCAGCATAAATGGTGTGACTAATACCTACTGCTGTGTATACAGTGTTGAGACTCCTGATGGTGGACAGTAGATCTGTCCGAAACATGTAGAGTTCCTTACCAAAATAAATTTGTGAAATAGTATATCTCGTTGGCTTTTACTATAAGAATATATCACGATGCACGGTCCTCTGAATGTCAAAGTCCACCTGCACTCTGTGTACGTAAGACACACCACATAGCGACAAAATGACTAAAGTAACGACAAAGTCAGTTCCTCGGCCAGTGTGTGGTTGCTGTAACTGTTAATGCCACAGTAGGCCTTTACAGCAGTTAGCCTTCAAAGAAGTAATAATACCGAAATTAAGAATGTGGGCCCATTTGTTTGCTCTAGTCCTAAACATGGTCATTTTGAGTAACTTAATTAGTCTGGTGACTCAGTAAAATGAAGCCTGCATGTTACAACAAAGACGCCAACAGCATCAAAGCATAAATTCAGTCACTTCACAAGTGAGAGTCATGAGTCAAGCTGCTGCAGTGAAGGGGTCTTCATCTTGCTGGGGAGGGGGTGATATATGGGCCCGACGTCACGTACAGTCACGTCTAATTAAGTAGACATTTCATGGAATACAATCCCACAGCAATAACATGTTATCATTATTCAAAATTATCTTGGGCGATAATAAATCAAAGACGCCTAAAAAAATCCGTAAATTGAAGTATTTCCAGGACAAAGTACGTACAAAGTACAGAAGATCATAATTTTCTGTGATAGGGTCCCAAGTGCTTATCAAGAAAGGCACCCACAAAAACGATTTTGTTAAAGAGTTTCTTTCGTTTGATAGACATTCTCGAGCCTCTTCTTTTGTCATATTAGCAAACTGTAATTTTTGTAATTTTAGTTTTATTCCTAATTTATAGCTTTAGTTAGCATGCACTTCGTACATATTTGGAAACTGACAAGGAAATAACTATATTCCTGGCGAAACAATGGCACTTATACTTGTCAATGAGAACCGGAATCCTCTAAAATATTTGTCAGGACCCATACTTATGCATTCGGTAAATAAGCCTTACAGTTTTGAAACAGAACCACCCGTGGTCTCTGTATAAACAAAATATTCATTGACAGAACCAAATGAAATAAAATACACGGATAGGAGTCCTGGAACTCTAATGTGGGAGGCGAGATTCCCGAGGGACAAACCAACATTTGCAGGGGGAACATGGTTGTCGGGTCATTTAAGGTGATAACCCGACAATTGGCTAGAGGGGCTTATTAATACTCATGTAAGTCACGAGCTCACGAAATGTGCAGTGTGGGCTCATTTACGCCGCTAATCCGACAATTGACTGCAGGGTTCGATTACAACTTTCAAACAACTACACATCAGGCCACCAAATGCGCAGAGTCGGCTCATTTGGGTAGCCAAGCCCACAGTCGTCTGAAAGCACAGAATATCACTTACATAAGTCATCAGCCCGCAGACTGTGCGGTGTGGGCTCATTTCAAGTGCTCACCAGAGTGTTGTCTATAGGGACTGATTGTCACTGTCAGTCACCAGCGCAGCGAATGTGCGGTCAGTTCCTAAGAATTGGGATTGGTCCGTTGTTAATATTTCGGCTCCGATAAAGGCTATCCGTAACTTTTTCGTAGTTGCACTCAGTTCGAAAAGGCAAATGTTGCAGTTGTATATCAAATTAGCAACTATCTATTCTCTTCACAATTCATTGTTATTTATAAATATTATTAAATTTTTCTCGGTATTTATTTGAGATACTGACATTGTCGTGAGACATTCCATAAAACCTTACATACAAAATTACGGCTGGACATTATGCCTCACTGTACAAGTATGTCAGCAACTATTGACGACAGTGAATACAGTTTTGAGTGTATTCTGTAGGTATCATTGGCGCATAGTGTATATTATTAGTCTGTCAAGATTAGTTCCTCCGTGTGGAACTAAACTTACGTAGCTGTGGACAACTTTCTGGGCTAAGACCTATACCAGGATATTTTACCGTTTAGAAATCTCTCATAAACCTCCAATGTACTTTATACCAGAAATATAATGTCAGGTTTACATTCTAACTCCGTGTCTCCGACCCGTGTCACATTTATTCAGCAAGACTCATTGTCAGAATCTGCAATTAGGACAACAAGTTGGAAAGATTCCAATTCACGGAACTAAGTCCTCTTTTACTTCATTCACATATCTTGGTCCTTAAGAGTTTAATTTTATCGGCTAATGAGCTCCAAACGCCAACGATCAGTGAACAATTCCACTGTACATGAAGCAGTTCCCTGCAGCCAGCCATTGTCAGGACACATTACCACCAATTACATCACAAGTGCTCTCAGCAGGTCCTTCAAACTGAAACGCGCTGTACGATTATTGAGTTTCTGTTTGGGCGGGTAGGCTTGCCTATAGGCGATCAATCACCCGCCCCTTGTGGTGATGGTTTCCCTACACTCACAAACCATTTCCCATTTTTCTTCCAGCGTAAATGAATAAGCACGTCAGTACCATTAAGTTTTATCCAGAATGTTGTAAATAAACACCTTCAATCACAAGTGTATTCAATTGCTATAATCTGCTCTCGTGTGCAAGAAGCGAATCAGTGGAAGCAAATGGACCCATAATTTGATCGATAACCACAGCAACGTACGATATGCGATTCGTGCAATTTATAATACCTTCGGAACTGAATTAACAATATCAGAAATGAAATAGAATAAAATTAAAACTTAAAATACACGAAGAACATCACAAAATATGACACTGCCATAAAAATATGCACAAACTACGCCCACCTATGAAACTAGAACCAAAGAGTAGAATTCTTGCTGAGAAACTAGTAAGTTACTTGCTTATAAGTTACTCAATTCCAACTGGCGCAATATTCTACTTCCGCCGGAGAGTAACTACTGCTTAAGTCGGGGAGTGTCTGCGTTGGAAAACACCCAAATGTTTATAAGGAGTCTGCAACATGTTTCGGGCCAGATGAGCCACTGTCAAGTAGTCAAATGTAACATACCAAGAATACTCCTATAATAAAACAGACGAGATGCACTAATTTCTCAAATTTATTTTTGGTATCAAACTCCACATGTTTCGGACAGTTTCTCTGTCCATCATCAGGAGTTTAGCACTGTACACACAGCAATACATACACGTTATGCTGACTGCTTGCTAGCAAGCTGTCAGCATAACCTGTATGACATATACCGTTGCTGTGTGTACAGTGTTAAACTCCTGATGATGGACATGGAAACTGTCCGAAACATGTAGAGTTTGATACGAAAAATAAATTTGAGAAATTATTGCATCTACTCGGTTTAATTATAGGAATATATCACGATGCACGGTCACCTGAACACCAAATACCAAGAATAATCAGAGGTTTTTACAGCACGTGCAACGTCACAGCAGTTCAGACGAAAAATATGAAGTGTTGTTCAAGACTTGATAAAACCGTGATTAGGTGTTTGCCGAGACATTCTTTCAATGAAACTTTCTCAATAAAAATTCTTTATCGTGATAAAATGTTGTTACAAATTATTATTATTAACCTTGTTGTAATGACGAAATGCTACGTTTGTCATTAATCGATGGTTACAGGCAAATATGTTGCTGGACGTAACTAGTTATTCGCTGTCATAAATGATTCGTTAGACTCATAATTGATGTAGTGTCCTAACGTCTGAACGACGCTTTGCGCACGATTAATGTATAGAACCCATATGTACGCATATATATAAATTATATACATATAAAATATTTACAATATTTTAAGCTTTCCTGTATGAAGTGTGACATTTTAAAGCATGCTGTATGATGAGCGGGTAAAGATGGAAAGGGCAACTCAATTTTATTGACAAAAACGTATAAAAAATAATAAATCGGGATAAACACTATTTCATCAGGTGTTCAGAGACATTGTATATTTATCAGCTGAAATGTCGCTGTACTGTAGACACTGCACAAAACTATCGTGCTTTCTGTTGTATTGCGATTGACCCAGCTTTAACGAGATGTGCAGGAAACATTTTGCAACACGTTTGGACGTTTTGTCCGATAGAGTGTAATATGTTGGTTCTTCAAATGAAATGGATGGATGATAAATGCTCCATAATAATGCAATATTATAGAACAATCTCAACGTTTAAACTATTACATTCATTCCAAAATATAAATTCGGTTTGTCCCTCACAGTAAACACACTGCATTTCCATTATAAGGACCAACCGCTTAACGCCTTTTAGGGAAATAATCACTGTTTATTTTAAGCATCATACAATACTCGCACACTTACTACGATTTTCAAAGTTGCTGAATGCTAAACCTAGTGGCAAGTTTAGTAACAAGCATGCTGTAAAGTGGTGAGATGACCAGCATTTCTCGTTAATAATCCGCGAAATAAACATAGTTCTGTAGTGTAGGGGTGACGTCATCCATTGCAGTGTATTACGAGAGCAACTAACGTTGTCACCCGAGAAGAGGTTAGACAATATTTCATACCGGCTGAAGAGGCTCTCTCACCAACCCACGCTCTGAGTGTACGTAGCTCTTCAATCTCCCAAGTCAATATACAGAAGTAATTCGATTTGTATGTAAATTTTCTTCAACGTCCACCCCTCCATACCTTTGCCTTCCATCATCAGCACATTTTCCATATTCGAATTTACGTTAGAACTAAGAAGCCAGTGCTTAAGAGATGTGCTGCTGCTAAGTGCTGAAGTTGTAGCTACATAACGCAGGGGTGGGAAGGAAATATGGAGCTGCAAAAGCTAGTTTAATTTGCTGATAGGAAATTTGGTAAGTTAATGAAGTGTAAAGAGGAGGAGAGACATGGAAGGGTGATGTTAAATGTTGACGGAGTGACAACCCTATACCACACGCTTTTGGCTATGGCCAGGGAGTTTGTTACTGCCATTGCGATAATTTGCAGGTTATTTCAGAATAGACTTCAAGCTATGTGGTCATTCGCTGTTAATGTTGAACCTGAGGTCTTCGTTCTTCTGAGATGTCACGCTGTGTCACTGGTCACACTCCCGGCGTTTCGAGATGACGCAATGGTCTCATATCCAAGATTCGAAATATCACGTACGGCCATCTTTTCTCGGAAAATTCGTCCCTTGAAAATGAGACCAGTATGCTGTCTCGAAAGGTCGGGAACCAATTACCCTTTGACGCAGATTCACATCCCTCTACGAAAACCTAGAAATTCACACTCTTGATTCTGTTTCTCACTTCTTGTACTGAACGCCAGGGAGCTGTGTTTTTGACGTTTCGATGGGTCGCGCCGCCTCCATCTTCAGGTCCAAGTGGCTGTGGAAAGGAAACGTTCATGTTCAAACTTATATAGACAGACGGGCTTTGGGACCCACAAAAAACTCTAACTGCTGTGCGATGGTCCTGATAAAGTTCCTTTACGTCACAATGTTTGTTCTCCGCAACTCCCGCCTGGACCAGGTGAGCCCGAGGCACTGCCTGCCTACATAAGAGTGTTCCACAACCATTATTAGCGGCGAGTCAGATGCGGCCAAGAGACTTGTGTCGCGAACCCAAGAGTCAGAAACAGATAGGTGCAAATTAATAAAACATGAGTCGCTATAACGAGTGTAGCATTTTAATGATTTGATGAAACGAAGCCAAACATATATGCATGTATAGAATTCTGCATGCGCCTGAGTTTAGCATTGTGGCTCATTTTAGGGCCGTTACATGCAGAGTTAGACTTAACGGTTTTGTAAACCTGAGTTCATCCGTGTTTTACGAGATAAAAGTTTACCCGTTACAGGCCCGGTGTGGCCCAGAGGGTGGGTAGAGGTATAGCTCTGCTCTTCCGTGACCGCGGCACTAGAAGGGGGTGAGTGGTCAGCAGCACGCCC
>Ga0123352_10002707_pt1 | contig 25014 bp, 22 predicted proteins | sample TergutLab28metaG_FD_89700 | JGI IMG/M metagenome (GOLD analysis project Ga0123352, IMG submission 89700) | Labiotermes labralis P1 segment gut microbial communities from Petit-Saut dam, French Guiana - Lab288 P1 | ecosystem: Host-associated > Arthropoda: Insects > Digestive system > Gut ...
CATGCAGTAACATACGTCTTGGTCTCCTGAAGATGGGCATAATGATGCCCGAAACATGTTGAGAAAGTGTTGATAATAAACATCTAACTGTTACATCTTGTTGGTTTTCTCTCTCACTTCACAATTTGCTCACGATGCACGGTCACAGAAACCTAAAACATTTCAGTACGGTTACTGATACTGTAAAAATAAAACAGAATACGGTTTGGAGTAATGGCAGGTTATCCCTTTCATGTCAAGAAGAAATACAGGGGGCGTAGAGAGGTAGCTCCACTCATTCTTAGCTCAGCACTGGATGGAGGTGAGTGGTGAAAGGAAGCAATCTTTACCTGCTTTTATTATGTGGATCACAATTGCCTCTACCCACCTGGACAGGAAAGAACCGTCGATACCAGTTCGGTTGCACATATTCAGATGGTAAGAGAAGGTGCGAGGGGATTGGTGTCTTAGCATTCGGCTATGAATGGGGTCGGTTCCGGTCCAGGGGCTGTAACGTGGGTGCTTTCAAAAGTTCGCCCACGGAAAAGGCATTATAAGGGTCTGCAACCCGGGTGGCGAAGTGAAGGAACCGACGTTCTTCACAGGTTTTTCAAGTGGCAGAAAATCTGAAACATAATTCGCAGAACTAGGGGCGGATTCAACAAAGAGCGAAAGTGTGTCGGTCATCGCGTCGTGAGACAACGCCAGGATAATAGAGCCATCTTGAGACTCAACGAAAATCGCATTCCCTTCACATTCTTCATTTGTAAATCTGTCAATGTAGCAAAGCGCAAGGCTATAAAATATTCCTTGTATATAATTTTGCAAGATTGCTTGGTTGCAATATGTAACAAAAATTATATAAGATCGTATCTTAAAAAAGTTATTTAAATATTGGCTGAGCAAATAACGTATTCCAAAACCATTTTCTTGTTACGTTTTTTGGACCGTAAATTCAGTGACATAAAATGCTATAATTGATCATTTTGAAATGATAAGTAAGAAAGTAAAACAACTTACAGAAAAAAAACCCTTTTTATGTGTTTTTTTACTGTGCATTGTAATATAATTACAGAACATAAACCACCTAGACTGTTTATACCGATACATGTAAAGCGTACTATACTATACCATAACTGTATACATAACCCTCTTCCTGAAGATGAACCCTCGGGTTGGAAACATGTAGAAGACATAAAAAAAATACAAATCAAAACAATAATTTTAGGAAATGTGCATTTCGTTGTTTTATAATGTATAAGAAAACCCCTAGCTGTGATAACTTGACATTAAATCCAACGAATAAAATGTATAACTTTATAATTCTTAGAAAATGTACCGTTACTTCCGCCCATCTTACATTTTGCTAATGAGAGCTTGACTATCTAAATAACCCCCAGATTAATAGCTATACATAACAGATACATACATACATACATACGTACGTACGTATATACATACAAACAGTGGCGTACCGAGGGGGGAAGTTGGGGGTGTTCAAATCCCCCCGAAATTCCGAAGGCCCTCCAAAATCGTGCCAAAACTCAACCCGATTGTGAAAACTGTTAAAAAATTGCTGAATTTAGGACGCCAACACCCCTAGACGTTCGGAAAAAAAAGGCAGTAAAATTCTAAAACTACCGCCGGTTCGCAATTGTTTTACATTAGTAACGACAAATAAATTGGTTGTCATCATAAATAGTATTAAAGTACCAAAAATTAAGAAAATTTTACTATACGAAATGAAATTTCTTGTACCAAATTACAGCTGCCTCCAGAATCCCTGACTAGGGGGCTACCGACCCCAGATCCCCGTCCTGCCTGTCCTCTGTCCCCAACTAAATTTGTTGAACCCCCCCCCAAAAAAAAAAATCCTGGTTACGCCACTGCTTACAAAGTTGCAACATGGGACGGAGTGTTATGGGCAATCAAGCCTCTGACACACAAAATTATTTGTATATTCCGCAAGAATGTTTGCTGTTGTGTTCCAACAGGACAATAAAACTTTGTAAATATCAAAAAGTGAGTGGGCCGCATAAAGCTCTGGGAGCCGCCCGTTAACAGGCCTGTTCTACACAGGCATTTGTAACGCCCTCGCTTCGCGCTTGTCATACCCACGTGACTGCATATTGGATTCCAGACCGCAGTTAAGTAGATTAGATAAGCCAGCGCTTTAGCAAGGAGTGGCCAAGACTTCCGCCGCGACCTCTACGAGAAGCTCCCAAAGGTCGCTCACACGTCGTGTAATCGCCGATTACTACGTGCATCACTGACCACTCTCCTCGCCTTGCACCCGCATCCACTGTCGTTAAGCCTATAGGAGGACGGGGATCGAACTCTGTCGCCCGCCTCATGGCCATTCACTGTACGAAGTTCAATACCTATATGAGGAAATGAAACATACAGACGAACAGAACAACAGCCCATAGCGTATCCTCCTATAGCTGACCTGACCCAAATCGCTCATTGCATCATTCTTGTGCCAGCGTAGCTCAGCACAGTAGCCAGATTACAAGCAGGATGACCGGACAACTGTGGTTCATTTCCTGGCGGATACAGAAAAATATCTCCTCTGTACAACGTCCAAACTGCCCCTAGAGTTCACCTGACCTCCTACATTAGAGGAGAAAGGGAGTTTTGCAGGCGTAAAGCGATCGGTACTTGAAGACGACCGACCATTCACTACCACCCAGGGCCGACTCCACAAACGATATCACGCCATTTACCTTTCACCATATACGCACCACGGCTAAGATGAAAACGAAGCACTTATTTAGAGATGTCCTATACTACGGGCGCACAGCACCGTGACGTAGCTGCAATTTACCACGTGGGCGAGACACGGTACTTCCCGCAGCTATCGCTGGGTGTGAACAAAAAATGCTTGTTTCCTGACGCTGCTACAACTGCGGAAGTTACGAAAGCGCGGAAGGATGGTAATCCTGAAGTATGGGTACGTGGCGAGTGGACTGTATACTGCTTTGATTTTGACGGTCCTAGGTTCAGTCTCAACCCGCAGATCAGCTACCGTGACTGCGAGTTGGTCCGTTCACCCCGAGAAATGTAGCAGTACCTTAAGCAACGGTCGCTCCTCACATTCTTTACTCAATTTAATGTTCAGTCATCGTCCTATCATTGCACTTCCAAAAGCGTCGAGACATACACCATAAATAAATAAATATTGATAGGCAAAGGCAGTAATGGTAGTGAATAAATGGCCCGATAGTCAAGCGAGGTACCTCGCACAAAGTATAAAGTTACTGCTGAATAACGTGGCCCGGGTAGGCAGACTAGTGGTTGAAATGCGGTTTCTGGTTTATTTTATGGTGCTGTCAGTAGATGATGTATGAAAAAATGGAAAGAACTTTGAAGGAAGTGGCTGAGACCTCCAGGACGAACTACGCCGATATTTGCTGCAGCAACTGAGGGACATTATAAAAATATTTGTAAAGTATAGCCGATGAATCGGCCAAAAATTCGTACCACGCTTCGCCTGAACATAATTCTGAAGCATTACTTAAATACGTACGGGAACCCAGTTCGTGGAGGATAAGACAAATGCATACAAAATATTGGTCTTAAAACCTGCAGTTCTTGACGTTTCGTGGATGACAGCGAAATAAACAAAAAAATTATTTAATACATGTGCAGTGACAGCCATGGCGACGCTGCGCACCGGTAGCATACATTTTGGCTTTTACTCTAATGAAAGCGCTATATATAGAACAAAGTAATAATCTGTCCAAATAATGCGACATTGGGAATCGTCCATATGAACTGTTTAACCCTTTAAACGCCGAATTAAATCCCATCTGCCATCTGCTGGCATTATTAGGAACTCACCATATTTTCGACGTTGGCGGGTTAAGGGTTAAAGGTTGCCTTCGAGTAACGAATTCGTAATAAAATGAAGGCCTACACGAAACAGACGCTGATGGTGAACTGTTGATGAAAGCCGCCGGAAAGACTGAGGGTGGGGTGAAGGTTATTGCTGGATCAGTAGCTCCAGACCTCGTCATGCCGGGGAGGTATTCGGATGGCCAGATAACGGAATCGTCGCTGTGTCCTGATGTACCTCCAATACACACTTCTTTGAAAGGTTTACGAGATGCTTGAGCAAAAGTAATTTGTGTGTCTTTTCATTTTTGTGTTTTTCCGCTCGTCTGTCCCGGCCGTTTAACGTTCTTTATCTAGACGAGCTTCCACCACCGACAGTTCGACCGTCTTGACTGACGAGCAGTGCTGAGTCAACGACTAGTCTGGGAAGTTTTCCCGACTTATTGCGCATGTTGCAGACGAATCTGCGATAAAATACGAGAAACGTTTACACTGTCAGTAACGCCTAGCGATTCGACAAACGCAAGGTGTTAGTTACGCCTAGAGATATCGGTCGATATAACGTGAACACATGGCATCGAAATGTGCTGTGTTCGTGATAGTGGGCCTACATGAATGTGCAAACAACTGCGCATCAATTAAGCATTACAAACCTTCTGGATTCAAGTTTAAGGATTTGGACTGTACCCGAACTTTGGATTGGATTCGAATCCTAGACAGGCCACCCTTTAGTGTGTGAATAATAAACGTCCTGTAATTTATGTTTGACCATACTGGGGGCGCAGTTGTGTCTAACACCCTACCTACAAATAATCCTCCTACCTTCCCGAATTTCGCCTGATTCTTTCCAGTCGCGACGTTTACGGTACGCATTGCAAGAACCCAGACCTAGTTTAATTTCTGCTTACAGGATTCCAAATTTCGCGTTGACGATTCTGCGAATTGACCTTTAAACCGGAGCCATGTGTGAATTTTTGAACTTCACTTTGTGTGGGCATTTTGTTCCCACAGTAAACTAATTTTAACCAACACGAATTACGTTATGTCCCCTAAGAAATATTGGAAAGGCCAACTACAGAAAACTCTTCCGTTGCCCGATCAATCACAGATGTCGAAGTCCACGCTTGTCAGAAAGTCACCCTGGAACAGTAGATCGATTACGTGATAGTGGTCAGAAGGTATTCAGACAGCGTGGTCATAGTGTCGACAGAGGGTGCTCGCAGACAATAATGAGTTATCGCATAGCCAGAGTAGTCGCAAAGTAATCAAAGTGCGGTAGCCACCACGATCTGTATGTGTACATACTTCAAGCAACAAATTCATAATAGCTTTTCAGTTCTATTTAGTGCAACACCTTCGATCAGCAAAACCGAGGCCGGTGCGCCCAAAAGCAGCCTCGTGTATCCATACCATCACAGCTAAAGCCGTGCACATGGACTTCTCACCTGTTCTTCCATTCTGATAAAAGAGCACCGATCCTTGTGACAGGATCTGAACGTGTGTACGGAGAGGTAGTACAAGCCGTATCGGACGCAGTCAGTCTTCATAAGGACTCATCGCGGACGGCGACAGGAAGATGGTACATTTTAAAAATGAGCCTGATTCTTTTCAGACTCTATCCATCGTCTACAAGGTTTCGCAGCCCGGAGCTGTCTCCGTCTTCACGGTAGGAGAAGAAGGAGAAAATAATCTGATTGGTCTGCTAGAAACAGCTTGTCTCTATCACTGGGCGCCCAGAACGTCAGTTTCCACCTGAAGAAGGAGACATCTTGGCGTGACCGGTCCGAAGTTCGAAGCAGAGACCTTGGTCTGACACATAAATTCAGCCTTGTAAAATTCGCTTGCTGACCATAACTGCTGACCTGCATATACCATGAAATGTTTATTACTGCTTACCTGGCTTTGTTATTATTATTGTTATTATTATCATCATCATTATCATAATCGTCATCGCCATCATCATCATCATCATCGTCACCATTATCAGCAGTTATTATTTTATATTTAGTGTAATTCATCGTAAATGTCACCATTAAATATTTATTTATCCTCAGAAGATGGGTTATGTCCAAAATATGTGGCAAGTATTCTTCAACTTTCCGGATGGTTCGTACGGGATCTAAATAAGAAAAATGGCCAAATGCGAATGACTGCTGAAAATCTGGATTCCGAAGTATCCCAGGTAGTAAAAAACACGCGGAAATTAACAGTTCTGCATAAAAGGGAAAAAAGTAAAACAGCATCCTAACCGCGTTCTCGACAAATTTAAGTTGAAGTTCACATATCTGCAAGCGACATGCACACCAGCATCGACACTTCTAACATTCTCATGACATTATTGGACCTTGTCTGCCTGATATTCGCAAATCGTTCATTATGCACCGATAGACTACTCCGCTGTTTATACAAACCAGCTCTCACCCACTACTGTCTACGTTTTCTCCTGTTGAGCCTGCTGGACTGACAGTGTTCCTATCGCATATATACTGATGATGAGGATGATGACAGTAAAAAGATAACAATAATAATAACAATATACTGCTTTACATCAACAGAGAATAACATAAACAGGGAAAAACACAAAGGCACCTGGGGATTGAGAAAAGTGAACGTATTAACGTCAATAAATACCAGAAATATTGAAAAAGGAATACATCATGAGATTAATACTGATACTCAAATCCGAGCTGAATTCCAAGAACAAAATTACAGCAATTAGAGAATTAATGTTGTGTAAGACGGACAATAAACAACATTGTTACTTTAGCATAACGGGATGGATGAACCACAATTTAGAATTAGAGAATTAGCCGTCCGAGTATTAAGATACTGTTTTGGTATAATTAATTGGAGAGTAGAAGAAATAAAAATCGACAGGAAAACAAATAAGACAGGCAGTGTACAGTTTAAATAAAAAAAAAATACCACTAAGGCACGTTCGTTCAGCCGTTGTTGCGCGAAAAAGCAATCAGTATTACATATTCTGAGTGTCTGTGTCTGTAGACTTAGTTATAAAGCATGGAAAGTATATGCGCCGTTTTATATTGCCAGTTGTGGCCTGTCCGGCTCTATAATGTTTTCCCACATTATCCCATAAATGGCACGATTAAAAACTTGTGCTTTGATATTCTCTGTAACTTTTGTCCGTAACATTTAAGCAGAAATGGGCGAGATATCATACACATTGGCCTTCATGTTAAGTATCCGTTATTCTTACCAGATTTTAATAAAACTTGGATTTGCTTAACAAATTTCGAAAAATACTCGTATATCAAATTTTATGGAAATCTGTCCATTGGCAGCTGCGGTGTTCCATGCGAACGGACGGACGGACAGACACAGACATGACAAAGGAATTTTGCGAACTCGCCTAAAAAGTTACTAACAATGTATAAAATTCATCGCCAGAAAGCAGACATAGATAGGCTATATGTAAAAACTAGAGGTGGAAGACAGACTAGTTCCGATGCCGGTGACCGCGCGGTCTAAGGTGTTGGTCTGCGCCCGCTCGCTTGCTGGGGTTGCGGGTTCCAATCCCGCCGGGGGCGTGGATATCCGTCTCTTGTGAGTGTTGTGTGTTGTCAGGTAGAGGTCTCTGTGGCGGGCCGATCCCTCATCCAGAACAGCCTTACCGAGCGTGTGTATATGTTATTGAGTGTGATCAGGTGCAACAATAACACTCTACCTCTACAATGGGTAGGGAGAAGAGGTCAGAATAATCTACAGAGAAGGAAAGACGGAAGGAAACAAAGAAAGAAACAAAGAAAGGAAAGAAAGAAAAAGCTTGTTATAATGTGAAGCGACATACAAATAAATGTAAAGACATAATAGTGTCAACACAAGTGTTTAGCCATGTTCTTTGTTAGTTTGTATTTGCCAGCATGTTTCCATCAACCGTGGTCATCTCCAGGCCTTTATCCAAATTCGAAGTGACAGATATACAGTTCTGTTAATCGCGGTAATAACTGAGACCTAAATTTTACATCTTTTTTTGGCAGTTCATGTTGCTTGTCATATTCCAGTATAATTAATGGTTACAAGATGTGGTAGGTTATATACATTAGAACACCTACCAACTGTTATAAGAACATCTAAGCGAAAATTTTATTTTCCTTTTTTGGGTGATAAGTGGTGTGTCAGCAGGTCGGTTGTGAAATTTTAGACAACGGAACTGCTGATGCTTGAGGAATTAAATCAAACAAAAGAAAGCAGTGACACAAAAAAACATATAAAAGCAAGATTATGAGAGTTCATAAAAAATGGGAAAGCAAAGAAATGCATGACCAGTATATTAGGAGTATGTACAGACAGCTTATTGGAGAAGAGAATACGTTCCTCTGGCCATCCAGAGAAGATCTGAAAGCAGAATGTGAAAGTGGAATAATAGCAGTACAAGATCAGGCGTTACAAACCAAATACCGTGTAACAAGAATATTCCAAAAAGAAACAGATAGCAGATGCAGACTACGTCAACGATATGACAAGACAATAAACCACATTACATCAGCATGCCCAATATGGGCAAAAGAACAGTACATAAAAAGACGCGATAAGGATGTGTGCTCAACTACACTTTAATATACGGAAAGAAATCGGAGTAAAATTAGACAACACAGGTGCGGGCATGTCCCAGAATCAAGCCATGAAAGTAAGGTAAACATACTATACAATCAACAAGTAAAACTTACAGAATTATAGGCGTAACTTGGCTAATAACACTGCGGGAGGGTGGGGGTGGGAGGGTTAACTCGACTACGGGATTAGGAACTTCAATTTACAAAGCAGTCAAGAAAGTGGGGGGGGGGGGGAAGAGGGGTTTGTTTCCTCTTGAATAATTTTTTATTTGTCACTCTTCAACTCAGTAGCCAAAAAACTATTCTTACGTAGAAAAAATATTGGACGGGCATTTGGTCGCCCTTGCACCTCCTAAGGTACGCCTATGGGCAGAACCATCCCTAACGATAAACCGGACATCATAATCTGTAATAATGACAGAGGAATATGGCCGTAATTAGACATTGCAATTTTATGAAACGCAAATGTGGTCAAGAAAAAGCCGAAAATATTTTAAAATGTGAAGGCTTTATGAAACAATTACAGCGAATGTATAATGCAAAAAAAAAGTTATACCAGTAATAACAGGGGCAAGTGTAACCATCTCAAAATCATCAGAAAATACCTGAACAACATTTTTAAGCTTTAGGTTTCTGTGACCGTGCATCGTGAGCAAATTGTGAAGTGAGAGAGAAAACCAACAAGATGCAACAGTTAGATGTTCATTACCAACACTTTCTCAACATGTTTCGGGCATCATTATGCCCACCTTCAGGAGACCAAGACGTGTGTTACTGCTCGCACCCTACAATGCAGCGCCCCACAACCGCTACCAACCACATCCAGCAGTACCAGCGCAGCACACCATGTGCAGTAACACACGTCTTGGTCTCCTGAAGATGGGCATAATGATGCCCGAAACACGTTGAGAAAGTGTTGATAATAAACATCTAACTGTTGCATCTTGTTGGTTCTCTCTCTCACTTCACAACCTGAACAACACCTGCAAAAAAACGAGACCAAAGAACTACAGAAAACAGTCATACTGTGCACTTCACACACACTACGTCAAGGACTGATGTAAAACTACAAAACGTTTATCAGGTGTACCATAGACTAGAAATACAAGTAACTGCAAAGTTATATGCCCTAGAAACATGGATTGTTTCAGTAACACAAAAAGTATCTAAAACGCTTGGATCATCTCCAGCAGTGAGTACCCCGCACTAAACAAGGAAAAAGATTCACATCAGGAGATGTCTTCGAGGCACAGCCCAACAACATGTTGACCCAGTCCTTTATCTTTTTAACTGTGGGGAATTTAAAAACCCTGATGTATTCAGCTCCGACTTCAAATGAACAGACACTTAACCAACACATGTCTGACGTCTTTCAAACCATTCGCAACCGCCCCTGAACCTCTGAAATGGCGCGACAGTCCATGATCAGACGTGCCCATGGGTGCATTGATTCAGGTGGAAGACATTTTGAGCACTTGTTGTGAATTGTGACTGGATAAACAGTAAGAAGACGCAGCTGAGAATGCACTCAAAATCTTGGGAGAAGACATTCTCAGAATAATGACACAACTGATCAATAACGTATAAGAAACTGGAGAATGGCCCAAATGAATTTACTGAGGCAACAATGATTGCCTTAGAGAAGAAGCCAAACGTTACAAAATGCAGCGACAACCGCACAATCAGCCTCACAGCACATACAGCAAAGATAGTAGCAAGGATACTTGAGGAAGGATTGGAAGGAAAACCGAGGACGTATTTGCAGAAAATCAGTTTGGATTTGGGAGAGAAAAAATGAATCAGGGATGCAATTGGGATGCTGAGAATAATATCAGAAAAAACTATGAACATGGAGGAGGAACTGTGTGTGTGTGTGTGTGTGTGTGTGTGTGTGTGTGCGCGCGCGCGAGCGCGTGTGTGTGCGTGCGTGTGTGCTTCAAAGACTGGCAGAAAACATTTTCCAGTGTAAACTAGACCAAATTAATGCAGATCCTAAAGGCAACTGGTATCGATAGGCGCGAGAGAATAGTGAGCAGCAACTGTGCATGGATCAGAGTGTTAAACTAAAACTGGATCAGGGGAAAACAAGAAGTGTGAAGACTGGAAGAGTTGGACAAGGATGTCGTTTGTCGCCGATTCTATTCAACTTGTACAGCGGATACCTGACCAAGGAAGCTATTGAAAGATCTGGAAACTTCAAAATATGATGACAAGTAATTCGCAATGAAATATGCAGACGACCTCGTGCTACTGGCTAAGGAAGAAGTGGTGCTACAGGGCATGATTGATGGACTAACTAAAACTGGAAGATTCTATGCAATGGGAACGAATGTTGAAAAAAAAACTAAGGTGATCAGAACATCAAGGCAATAATCCCAATACCGATTATGACAGATCCAAAACAGCCGGAGAATGTGTAACCTTTCAACTACTTGGGTAGCATGATAAGGAATGACGCAAGACGTACACAGGAAATTAAATCCGGGTTACTATGGCAAAAACAGCATTCAACAATAAAAAGACTCTTGTCACCAGCAAATTGGACTTATTAACTACAGGAGTACTAGATTTGGAGTACAACTTTGTATGGTGCTGAAACTTGGGGACTTTGGAAAGTTGATCAGAAATATCTGGAAGGTTCTAAAATGTGGTACTGAAGAGGATGGAGAAGATCATTTGGACCGATCATGCGAGAAATTAAGAAGCGTTATGGAGTTGAGGAAGAAAGTATTATCGTACAAAAAAATAAAAAGAAGGAAGGCTAACTGAATTGGTCACATATTGCGTACGAACTTCCTTTTAAAACACATTATTGCAGGAAATATATAAGGAAGGATAGAAGTGATTGGAAGACGAGGAAGAAGAAGCAAGCAGCTAATGGATGACCTTAAGGAAAAGAGAGAATACTGGAATTCGAAAGAGAAAGCAATAGATCGCATTCTGAGAAGAACTCGTTTTAGAAGTAGTTATGGGCCTGTCGTAAGACAGCCAACAGAATGAATGAATGAATGAATGAAACAGTAAAAACCCAAGTTATTGAAATGTAAAAATTAATGTCCACTTATTATGGCCGATGTAAATAAAATATTTCACAGTTAAGCCATTTATTTTTGAATGCAATCTTTCAATTCCATTAAAAAAAACACTGGTTTCCGGACACGTGCTTATATATACTGTTTATATAAACTGTTTTTCTTTGTTTTGAAGTGAATAACTCAACTGTGAACCGGTGTGTCAAAGCATCCTAGATACACTCTGTATAAATGTAAATTCCTTGTATAAAGGCAATAAAAAGTAGCAGTAGCAGCAGTAGTAGCAGTAGCAGTAGTAGTAGCAGCAGCAACACACAAAAGCTCAAACTCTTCATCCACTTCTGCATTATCTTAGTATAAATACGAGCAGTTCGGGCAAAATATACCGTGGCTATTTTATCTACCGATATATCTGTCATTTTCCAAAGCAGGTTTATCGACAGATATACCAACGATTCTTCCGAAAGGTTTACAGGAAACAGTTATTTCGATATAATGATATCCTCCAATATAGTAGGTCTCCTGCTGCTGATAAACTTGGGCCTTTTAGCCTATATTATCTGCTGACAATACCCGTAATGTCAACGTACCCCAATAAAACATTAGAAGATAACTGCAAACGTAAAGGTGGTGCCAGAACGAACGTGTACATTCCGTAACTTGTTTGTTATTCTTTGAACTTGAATGGCCTTGAAGTTGATTTTTTTGCTGACACAAATCCATTTTTACCAACATATTACACTACACGCCACACTACACAAATTAAGAAACTATTTTTCTACTTTTGTAACTATTTGCGTTTTTAATGTAACTGTTTTGCTTATGCTTCCTTATCCATAATACTACCCACATAATAATGTTTAAAATGAGTTACGTGCTAAATGTATGTGTTATGTCCACACCTCAGACGGCAAAAAAAAAATCCTTTGGAACAAAGGCAAAGTTCAAATACTTGGCAATAAATTCTAGCAAATGACAAAGCCTTTATAAAGAAATATGAGCAGATTGAATTCAGGAAATGCCTGCTACCATTTTGTCCAGAATCTTATGCCAAGTTGTTTATCTTCCAAACACACACAGACTAAAATATACAGAAGTATAATTTTGTCTGTCGTTTATATGGGCGTAAAACTTGGCCTCTCACATCAAGGGAAGGCCGTGAGAGTGTTCGAGAACAAGGTGCTGAGAAAGACATTTGGACCTAAGACGGGCGAAGTAACGGAAAACTGGAGAAAGATGCATACTAGGGAGCTTCATGTGTACTCCTTACCGAATATTATTCGGATGATAGAATCAAGTATGAAAACACGAACAAGGCATGTGCCATGTATGGGGAAAAGAGACAACCATAGAGCGCTGTAGTGAAAAATCCGGAGGGGAGGAGGTCACTGGTATACCCAAGTGCAGATGGCAGTAGAGTATTAAAAGAGATCTCAAAGGAATGGGATTGGAGGACATGTACTAGATTCATCCGGCTCAGGATAGGGACACTAGAGGCGGACTCTTGTGAACACGGTAATGGACCTTCGGGCAGCATAAAATTGCGGGAATATCTTGATTAGATAAGGAAATATTACCTTCCAAGAACTACCCTGCTCTCTGAAGTTAGTTATTTAGTTACGCCGTGTACCATCAAACTGATAAAGTTCGATCTGAGTTCTGAACTTACGTACAGTAGGAGCTGAACTCATGCAGCACCCAGTACCACGTTTTATTTAATTCCAAACAGGCGTTTCATACACGAAACAGACGAATATAAACGACAATGCAGCCAACATTTCGTGGACTTTAAGCAAAAATTTGCATTGGACTATTTGCTAATTATACGATGCACTACCTCACATGAAATCCTACAAATGCTACCTACCATACGTCTTCGTCTACTGCTAAACAAGCAATACAACGCGCTTCGATTTATTCCTTAAGTCTGACTCACCTGACTGCCATCGATTTTACCATGCGAGTTATTCGGGATTACTACTGAATTCAACGAACGCAGCGATCCAGAGGTTAGTACTCGTGTTTCGTTTTCTGGAAGTCCGTGCCCTACTATCATCATTGCGGTCTACATGGACAGAATGTCCGGTCATAGGTACCGTATCCCAAAATAAAGATTCATATCTCGAAACCTCGTCACGACGCCGGTTTGCACCATCACATAGGAAAATTCTCAAAACTGTTTTCTTACTACTTAGTAGATTTCAAGACGAGCAACTCTGATGGCACGACAAATATGCGGCCGATATTCGACTTCACTCCACGTGTTTGAGAGTGTTATGGGTTACCGTAGACACGCCTGCACTTATCCGCGCTTTCGACTATTGAAAATCGTTCATTTTGACCTGGCAGACGAAGTTATTCACATAATCCCATCGGTAAAGAACTCAATGAGGTTAAGTCTGGTGACCTAAGAGGAGAGGCACTTGGCGCTCCTCTGCCTAGTCATCTGCGAGGCACTGTGTGATAAAGGTGATACCTCACCTCGTCTACAAGGTCAAAAACAACGATCTTCAGCAGTTGAAAACCCGCAAAGAGAAGGCTGTGGCTACAGTAACTCACAACATACTTCCAAACATGTGATGAAAGGTCGAACATCGTCTGGATTTTTATCGTGCCGCATAGGGCGCCCACGTTGCAATATGCTAACGAAGGTAAGAGAAACAACTGGAGTTATCGTTCGTAACGGAGCAACCCGGATGACTGTATAATGAAGAGGCTTCAAGATGCACATTTTTATTTTTGATACCTGCTATTCGGACAACAAATATTCCCTCAGTCGCTATAGAAAGTAGGCCACGACTAATTCCTTACACATCTTTCCACTTATTCACCAATCTCACTATTTAACGTTACACAGTCAAAAGTAATGGCGTCGTCGTTAAATACGCGATGCGTACAAACACTGCTACACACCTCTGCAATAAGGAACTAAAGTTTTGTGTAACTGACCGCTCTAGAGTATGTTGTTTGTAAACAATGACGTAGCAGACTGTAAGTGGTTTAAATCAGTTTTCGACCTGCCAAATCGCAGGGCAAGCGTGACACAAATTGTAGCAATTATATAGAGGGTTTGTTTATTGTATCCCACTGTTCTTCTACAAGGTTTGATGAGATGTGTGGGGACTGAACAAAAAACAGTCCGGACAGACAGGTCGAATTCTCTTAAAATGTCAAGCTAAACGAAAAGTTTGTTCTTCCATATTTTGACAGCAGACGAAGGAAGGACTGGAGTTTAAATGAAACCAACATGCATGGCAACAGTACGGCTGCTTTCTGATTCCAAACAATACGACAATAATAATAATAACCATTACTTCCTTACTCCATGGAGCAAAGTCCTTCTAGAGAAGCTAACCGGTTTTTAGCTAGTCAAGAAATTCCCCACATTTTATGGAACCCGAATGTTCATTACCGTAATCACCAGTGCCCGCCACCTGGCCCTATCCTGAGTCAGTTCAATCCAGTATTAATGGTAATTATTATTACCATTACTACTTTAAAACGCTTTCCTCCTTACCCCGATAAACACTGCCTCAGAGACTCGAACCCGTATTAGAAGGGCAGAGAGCGAAAGCGATTTATCTCTTGTGTTCAAGTACGTACGCTGATGAACTTTCAGGTCCTGAGGCAGAAATCAGCTTTTGGGGCCAGCGCTGGAAAACTGGCTGGAATGCAGTGTTCCAGATAAAAAAAATGGTGACAATACAGCAACGGAATTTCAGCTGAACACGCCTTCCTCTATGTCATATTACCATTTCGCCTATACATACCGAAACGGCTAACATGTTTCCACGACAGGCTCACCTTCTGTCGATTAGCAGACGAATATGATGGCAAAGGCACCTCCAGTAACTGACAGCTGCGCAAAGATTACAATCTGGACCTATCCACTCACAAAATCTTGTGTCTGTTTGAATGATTCCGTGTACGCGAAGTACACAATACACTTAACACACAGCACTCACAGATTCCCAATCCCCAGTTTATCAAATTACGCGACCCCGATTGTCCAATGGCACAATTAACAAGGAACACTCCGCGCGGCACAACCACACGCTCACAGTTGCTTCGCCTGTTTGCCCGTTTAGTTTTGAAACACGCCGCAAATGGCGCTATCAGAGGCGGAAGACTCGTGAAAGAGGAGAGAGAAATATCTACCCTAGTGTGTTTAGTCAGTCACGGCTGTACAACAACGCGTTTCGTATCTTCCGTTTCATTTTTTCTTTCCTTAGTATTCCAAGCCTCCAACGACAGAGATCATGAAAACTGTACGTGCAGTGTTGCCATCTTTATAAACAAGGGCCACGAAGAATGTCCTAAAAAAAAATAAACAGCACAATTTGTCAGAACAAACAAAATGAATGGAATGAGGTGAAGAGTGAGTTTTGAGCCTGAGGGAGAACATTTTGTCAATGGGTCGGGATACGTAAGGGGGAAGGGGGTTGTTCCATCAACAAATTGGGAAACGAAAATAGATCTACGTAAACGGCACGTGGAAGGGGAATCCAAATTCCATTTTCAATGAACGTCCTTGCTCGTGTGGTTGTGACCCCATTTTTTGCGGTTTGTGAAGTTTCTATCATGACCTGCAGGACATTCAATGCGGCCAACAACTTTTTCTTATCTTCAAGAAGCGCATGGTTCCAGCTCGTAATAAGGAGCAGTGTGTGATTCACAGTTTGACCCATTTTAGACATTTGATATCGTGGTCACAGACATTATACTTCCAAATATGCTAATTATTTTATTGCTTTGAAAGTAACCAGAAGAGAACAGTTTAATGAGAACTAGTTTAAACCTGGAAACCAGAAATCTCGAAACATCCAAACAGGGTCACGTTTCTCGCTTGTGGCAGAGTCTAAACTATCCACCGTTTCATTTGAAACGCAGTAGTTTTTTTAAAGCACAAAAATATTCAGACTATGTCAGAATTCTGTGAATATTTCGGAAATCAACTTACGGTAAACAGCGTCACAACACATTCCTTGAAATCTGACTGGTCGTGTACGATGTGAAGTTAATTGGTTGGTTTCTTCAATATTTAATTATCTTGTGTCAAATGATGAACGTGTTTAACGTCGTACTGATAAACTGTTTGATGCTGCAGCGGTAGCAGTCATGAAAAAACTGCACAGATTACAATTAATAAAATTAGCAATTCGACGGTGCTAATTGAGATCATGAAATATTTTTCTCGCCCATCCCGATGGCCGCGCGGTCTAAGGCGTAGGTCTGCAGAAGCTAGGTTGCTAGGACTGTGGGTTCGATTGATGTCTGTCTTTTGTGAATGCTGTTTTGTGCACGTACAGCCCTATGCGACGGGCCGATCCCTCGTGTAGGGGAGTTCTACGGAGTGTGCGTCAATGAGTGTGATCAGGTGCACCAAAAACCCTCTAAGATACAAAAGGTCAGACTAGGAATGAAAGAAATACCTTCCTCCTGAGTGTACAATGGCTAAAAGAAAGACTCATATTTACCTCCTACATTTTTTAATGGGAAGAATGATTCGAACCATTCATCTATATTTAATTTTGACTGCCAAGAATGAAGTAACCATTCTCGTTTTGGCGGTATATCATCCAGGACTTTTGGAGAAAGGAATTCAAACTATGAATCTGTGTGTGCGTGCGTGCAGCTAGCTGCACGTATTGCGATCTGAATTTTCGTATATTGACTTCTGCTGCCATTATGACGCCATTTATTATGCAAACGAACCACAATGACCCAGCATGCAGGGAAAGGCTTTAGAACAAGGACGTCGTTGGACAGGCTTGTGCAAGGTTCCTGTTCGGTCCTGTTTAGTGTGTCAAGTGCAATGGTGGATTAGCAAAGGATTTTGGCAAAACCGCAAGTTACTTGCACACTCGTTACTTCAAAATGCCGTGCCAACAGCTGCCTTTATGTGGAGCTGAATTAAACATGACAAAGTGATTATGAATAGGGAGGTATCCGATACTGATCGCGATCGGCATATTGTCTTGTAGTGGCAACAGAAAATAATTTTTTTTTTTTTTACCGGTTGTAATCTGAACCGAGAAGTTCTCAAAGGTGAGTCGACGCAGGAGATAGTATTAGAACTGAATTGTGTGTGTTTACGCTGTTCCTGTGCAAAATTCATATACTGCAAGCAGCAAGAAATCATGCAATGACCACGTCTACTTAAATTATGCTAACTTAATCTTAATCCACTAGCTCAATGAAGCGAGAGTCTCTGAGCTGGTCAAGATATACCGTGAACTTTTGTGAACACACATGCTCAGTAACGCTTTCACAAAATCACAACATTGCAAACCATCTTGAACACGTTACGCCTAAATATACTTAGTCTCTTCTTAAGACCCATTTTAGTCTCAGACTTCCATCTCATCTAAACCTGTTGTTCATACACATTTCTCTATTATAACTTCACAACAAATTCTTGTGCATGTTTTTCATTCCTCCCGTAATTCCATCCCCCTGTTACTTAATGTTTCTTAGACAAAAATTTACCCCCCTAGAACGTTGCCAATACAAGATTAAAAAGAAATAAATCAAGACGTTCGAAGCCCTATTTCAGGACTTACCGAACTGGTCATAGCACTTGGGTTTGGCAGAATCCTTTATCGAGGCGAACACAAGTATTCCCGTTTCTTAGTTTCGCGCCACGTCGTGAAAGCGCAGTACTCTTGCTGGTCCACGTATTCTTAACATAGGCTTGAAATGCAGGTGCAGGCGAAACGTCAGTTTCACTCCTTGTCCGCATTACCTTTGGGTCAAGAGCAGAGTGGTTGGGGTCCCCAGGGCCGGTTTGTACACAGTCCTGACGAAAAAAGCCATCCATGCCATTGCCGGGAACTGAATTAAATTTATCGTTTGAGACGCTCTTCAAATTCCTACTTACAGAATTTAAATCATAGGAGATACAACCAGTTCAGAATCACAACTCACCATGCGCGACCCCAGTCGACTCTGGAAGGGTCCTTTACATGATCAGTCTTTATAGTCGATATCGTCGTTATATATTTCAGTCAACATCGACTTCAAGCATTCGATATGTTTTCTCTTCTCCTCTCCTACAATGCGTCCAAACCGACCCTGGAACCTACCAGCTCGTCTATTTAGTACATTCCGAGGGTTAAAGCGACCCTATCGGCAAGCTGACCAGTCACCCCCAAGTAAAATGGTAAAGCCCTGCGTTCCCTAACCCACGTGCCTTAATGGAATGTGTAGGGGCTTTATCTTTAAACATTTTATCAGTAATATGCAGCTTGTGTTTGGTGTGTTTCAAGCATGCCCCTTGCGTATACGCCCCCTCCTTGGCGGTTGGCAATACTGACAACACTGCCTTCACGCGGTCAGTATTAAAATGATGACATCCAATGTGTTTTGAAAACTATCAAATTACTTTCCACTAATATTTGGTCTTACTAAAAAGGTAAAAGTAAAGCAATCCCTGTACAGGCCCTGAGGTTTCTAGGAGGTTGATCCCAGATTTCACAATAGGTACATGAAGGTGGTCAGGTTGTCAGTCCTACGCACAGGCCACCATTAACCCCAGGAAATATTCCTGGTACTCATGTCTCTTAGATGCCAATTCGACCCCAGGGCCATCAGGAATCGAACCCGCAACCGTCCGGCTTGTAGCGCAATGCGTCAACTAGGCCACAGCGTGTTTGAACATGCCTCGTACAAACACACTAGCACGGAACAATGCAAACTAACGACATCCGGATGCACGGTCGAGCTGCACTATGTTATGGATTGTTGCAGGAACAACACGCCATTTTGCAGCTCGTGGTAAAGTATGGTTGCCAACACCTCGCCTTACTGATGGAATCTGAGAAACGATCCGAAATAGGTTGGCAGCGAAGTCCCAACACTCGCCCGCCATATGTACTGACCACGGCTCATCCGATTACATCAGTTACTGCTTTACAATGAGCATACAGAAGTGCGAATTTCAAGGTACAGAGTGAATAAAGAGGTTTCCCGGCACCGCCATTCCTCGTCCACAATCAAGGAACGTTGAAACCCGAAAACAAAAGATCGTACCAATAGCGGACCGAATTTTGGGTTGAATGTTACTTACCTTCTTCCTGTTTGAAGCACTCGTTGAAATCATATTTATCTGGACGAAATAAGGTTACACATGACGTCATCAGTATAGCATTTATGAACGTTTATGTACCGAAACAAAACAAAAAAAGGAAACGAGAGAAAAGAAACACAAATACGATAGAGAATTTAAGGTCGATGATAAAATTAAGGGAACTACTGCACTGCTGTGAGAAATGGAAAGACCACAGATCAAAAGTGGGCTATTGTCTATGCCCAGGGGCCACATTTTTTTTTTATTTCGTTGTGATCGTGAGCTGAAACAAATCGTGAGACAAATTCAAAAACCGTTTCAGAGACGTCACGTATAATTGAAAACTTTGTAATCGATACCTAGTCCATAAAACGGCACATTTCAAAAATCAATTTGGACACGTCCCGAACTCTGATTGCTGTTGCCATCAATTATGCCTCAACTTTTGTCTCAAACGACTTTCTCGAATGCAGCTGCTGGTACAGGAAACACGAGTACAAAGACTGTTGACCATTTCATTTCCGTGACAGTTCTTATAATCTTGCATTTACAGTACGTTCTCTGTAGTATGTATGAGAAAGTAAATACTAAAGTCAGTGTCATTAGTACTATCAGAACATCGCGGGTCAGATTAAATTCTTTCCGGGGCGAGGTTTGTCCACCCCTGCCAAAGAGAAATGACGAGAAACAAGCGCCTGATAACGCAGAATTATACATGGAATGATGCGGTAAGATGTCCAAAAGAAAATTTTGCGGCCGGTACATTACGCAGTGCATCAGAAATACAAAAGTAAACCTAATTTCAATGATTTTCATTTCTCCTTCCGCCTACACGTAACATGTGTGCACATCAAACATACGGTCCTCCGGTAGAATAAATTAGATACCATTATTCACCTCATTATCTAATACTGTCGCATTTCTCAGGGACTCAATCACAGACGCCCCACTGTCGCTATTTTTTTTTAAAAGGGTGAAACTAATTTTATGTGAGGCTGTACGTGAAGTTCATTTATCTCAATATAATTTCGTTCCAACCGAAATAAAACCTTCATTTGAGTTTAGGACTTCTTGGCTATGACGTCATGTAGAATGACAAATAGTTATAGTGACGTTTCGGATATTCCTCTGAAACGAATCTACACTGCGCCATATCTCAGTCAACTTGCATATCCACCAACTCCGCTGTGAAAAAGACTATCTTGCATATTTACTTGAATTATAATTTGCAGTCCGTGAAGACCACTGCATTAAATTTCTCCAGCATTGCCTTCTTGAAATGTGATCGGTCAGAAACACATGGCGAAAGAGAAGAATGTAAACTGACGGTTGCATTTATTTCAGGGAACTCTGGATGGAGGCCATTGCGTAGCCCGAGGCAGAACCGCATTCTAGCGACCGGGCGTTGATTGGTAACGGGACCACGAGGTGAGGAAAACCATGGCCGCTTCATACGCTATCCATATCACTGGGAATAATATTTAATTTACTTAGTAAGAGACATATTTTGTGCTCACAAGGACAAGAAGCTGTAACACCTACTGTTATCTGTCTTCAATAAATGACTGAAATTACAAACTGTGTCAGCTTAGCAAAGTCATGCAAATTAGCGACCTCCGATCTATGGAATAAAAGGCATGCTGACGGTGAACTTCCGCGCCCTGTGTCTGGTTCAGCAAGGTCCGTTACACGAGAATGTGGCGATCTGGCAGCCAAGTTGGCATTCCGAGTTCTACTTTTTGCAGTTGTTCGCTTTCAATGAATTTGGCGATGGAGAGAACTCCGAATGTGGCAACTCTGCTGCAATGGGTAACGTCAGCGCTAAACTCTTTTCTGTTATCAGATGGCAGCAGTTGTTACCAGCGTGACGATTTTTGGCAGCCACAGCTTTTACATATCCTAACGAAAACACGCACAAGTTTCACAAGTCACATGTACGATCCGTGCAACATTTTACAGGCAGAGTTTCATTTCAGGTGGGCATGAAAATTGAACTTTACCACAGTATGAGGTACAACACGCCACTCATATAGTTATGCTGCATTCAATTGCAGAAATGCACTAGTCCACGTGTTTCATATCCTTGACACACTACATGCCAATGGAGGCCATCCTGTAATCACCACCACCGATACAGCGCCCACACTTTTTTGACCCACGAGCAGCAATACTGACTGATTCTGGGACACTAGTTTGGCTGAAATCACGAACGTTTCAGAATAGTAATGTCTTGATCTTGAAAGTATATCTGTCTCATTGCCAACAACATGTGATCCTGAAATCTTGCATGCAGAGTTCCGTGACATTTATTGTGGTATGTGATCTTCCTTAGAATTTTCTTTTTATGTAAGGATACCTTTGCCACCAATCAGGGCCGCCGAGAGCGGTTTCAGGCCCCGGTGAAAAAACTTTTAGGCCCCACAGCTTGGGTGGACAGGCTACAAACATTTGCACCAAATAGAAGGACCGACTCTCAATTGCAGTCACTTGGGCTTGGTCCGAAGTGGTTATTTGTACAGCTGACAATCACACTACCGACAAATACAAAAACATAAGCAAGGCAGTCAGGTTATGGGCATCGGTAATTTGTCAGTGGTACAGTTAAGCTTAATTATGGATCCTATCATACCAGTAAGATACATGGCCATTTTGTACAAACCCATAGTATACTTGGTTTTCAAACAGAACAGGTCAATATCACAATTTTTTTATACTAAAGTGATCACATGTTGTCAAATCTCTTTCCCCTTCCAGCATAAGTTTCATTGTTTGTGATACACTTGGTTTATTTCTCCACATTCTTCTGCAAAAATAAAAAAGTTTTCATATAAATAAAAGTGTCTGCAACACCCAAGAATATTCATGCAGAGTTCCCACAAATGTGCTGGAATTCACCCCAATGGCGGGTGTTGTTAAGTGTAAAAGAAAATTGTTGTGATTGGCTTGTGAACTCCCTATGCTTTGTTAACTCCTATATGGTAACCAGGCCCCTCAATCCTTCATACATATATTTCAGTCATCTACCGCCAACACCATACAGTCTATCTGACAGTGTCATTAAACAAAACACATCTCACCCACAAACTTTTATGCAATGCAAAATTACATATGCTGCAGGAAACCTGTTGCATTTGACAGCATTAACTAATGAAAGCACATGTGCCATCTTGTTTGACAGTTACACATATACTGTAAATTATGAATGATGCATTTTTTGTAATTGCCATGTTGAGAAGCTGTAAACCCTGACATCCACCACATAGCCAGAATCTGCATTAGCAGCCATACTGCTGATACAGACGATTACCATCAGGCCAAAGAAAAAAGCATGATGGACGAGACCTGTGTTCTGCATACCCCTTCACAGATGTGGCCGTTAACAACCAGTCTCGAGTGCTTACCATAATTGAAAATCACCACTAGCAGCATTTACATAAACAGAATGGTTGGGAAAATGAATACAGGGAAGTACTGGGGTCTTCTACGTGTGGCCTCAGTACAAATATTCATATGTCATTTCAGCTAGCCTCTGCACACTGATGGCAACACTAAAACGAAAGGTTTCCACATTCTTCACAGTACTTACTTCCATGCCTCATACACGATGCACAACACTGCAGTAACCAATCTGCCCAAATTCAGATCCCAAAAGCACCCAAAAATTCACAGCTCAGACGGTATGTACTTGTGCTTCTCTACAATTAGTGCTTGAAATGGTTAAAAATAACATAATATTTTGTTCAAGTTCGAAAAACCTCACATTACAGATGAACTGCCAAACACAGGGTTTTCTACAGCACAGTGCTCGGAAAATTTACAAATACTGAGTTTTCAAATTATTATGCTGTGAACTTGTTTGTGAAGCAAGTAGGGCTAGTCTACTTCAATACTTATGCAGAAGCATCATATAACAAAAACCAAGCCTATCAGAAATAATGGATACAGCAAACCTGAGAGACTTCATTTCTTTTCTATTCAAACTTTGTCATCTGGGGCTGGCTCTGGTTAAATCCCCCCTAATTACGCAGACTGGCAGCCAGATTTTAACTGAGGCGGGACACACTACGAGTACCAAAAAGCAACCAGCCAAGCGGATAGCACACATTGATGAAACTGCCACACAAAACCAACAATGGTGCACCCACATCTCAGCTGTGTCAAGAGTGCATTTTCTGACTACTACTACTGTTACCCCCAATTACAACATGACTGCAGCACTACAGATGTGGATTCCAGATCAAACAATCCCTAACTGGAATATGGCACCAGTATCATGGTTTAAAGACCTCTAGAACCCATATTCCCGGATAATAAAAGTTAGTATGTATGGCACAATGCTGAAGGTCAAATGGTCGATCCATCTGGCTCAGATGTGCCAAGTACCAACTAATGAATTACAATGAGCATGCAATGCCACCGAGCTGCGTACTCACAAAATCAATGGACGGGCCATCTGAAAGAAATTAAGTGTTCTGTAGGTCCCTGGCAATAGAAGGCAAGGGATCTTCACTTTGTAGATGTATGTTACAGCCTCAAATTTTCATGCCATGATACAGCGAGATTAGTTTTCTGGGAGGAGAAGTCACGTGATCCAAAAATTACATACCTGTGTACCAATCTACATGGTGACATTGCAGAGGTAAGCAAGCTTCTTGGTAACTAGAGTTAGACCTTGCATTTTGTTGTCAGCCGACATTTCCACTGCACCCTGGAATTCTTGGACTGATTCATGACACTAAGTTGGGTCTAACAAAACCTCAGTGTAAATACTTTCTGTAATATGGAATAAAAATTTAATTACCTACTTTAACCCTCTCTATTCCTCTGCTGCAAGGTGTCGATTACTGAGATATAATCACATACTTTGCTCCTGGCAGTGGTTTCATTCTCTCATGCCAAGTGTTTTTCGTTCATTTCTTAACCAAAGATATATGAAGAGGTCGGAACTAAAAAAAAAATCAGTTAATAATGCAACAGTACTGGCAATGGTAGTTGTTACAGATACAGAGGTATGCTTGAGTGAGGATCCTGTTATGCAATTAACCTTTAGACGTCTAACGTCAACTATAGTTGACGTACCGCACCGCTAACTTCCAAAGTTGCATTTTATATATTTATTCAACAAATATATAGGTGCCGAATATTTTAAACATGGTGTATACTGTCCATTCTTTCTCTTCAAAATGCATTTGTTCATAATTCTAACGTATTTGGTTCCTGTATTATTCACATTTTATATACAGGGTGTGCTAAAATTAAAAAAAATAATTCCGGCACCAAAAGGTTAAGCAGCTTGAACCATGCAACTGCAAAGTGTACAAGCATTACAGAACAAGAGTGTAACATCAACCACAATCAGCATGTTACAGCCAAACCTGTACCTGTGCTAAATTAAAATCTGTCCCAAGAAGACATACAAGGGACTCTGTATATCTACCTGCCATGGTCCCTTTATATGCCCCCAAACCCCCCCCCCCCACCCCCCCAAAAAAACCCTTCCAAAAACATAACAAACAACAACAAA
>Ga0123352_10002710_pt1 | contig 24997 bp, 10 predicted proteins | sample TergutLab28metaG_FD_89700 | JGI IMG/M metagenome (GOLD analysis project Ga0123352, IMG submission 89700) | Labiotermes labralis P1 segment gut microbial communities from Petit-Saut dam, French Guiana - Lab288 P1 | ecosystem: Host-associated > Arthropoda: Insects > Digestive system > Gut ...
AGAATGAGAAAAGTTGAAGGCGAAAAAAACTGCAGTACAAGGCAGAAAATAAAAAAGGTGAAAGCATAGTCCAGGAGGCCAAGGTCCAGGAAAGCATCGGATGAGGCGCGGCCAGTTGTGTCTACTTATTGCTATTTTCGATTCAGTACGCTGTGTGCTTCCGAAAGGTGAGGTTGTGCGTAGAACGAACAACCTCTCAACGAAAGCGAAAACAGTAGTGTGAGTGAGCTGCAAAATGCGTTACGTAGTCTTGTTGTGTCTAGTGGCGAAGTTTACCCAAGTGCGGAATGGCTGAACGAAAAAATATAATTTTCTGTTCCTTCGACCCAGCAAGCCTGCGGATTACAGCTTACGACATACACGAATGGATCCGTTATGCCTTAAGGATTCCGGAACACAAGGTCAGCATGATACAAATGGATGGCATTAAAAAGCAAGTATTCATAAAAATGGTGGATGAAGAATCTGTGCTTACCCTATTACTTGAGACGTGCGGGAGGGAGGAATATAAATACAGAGAATGGGGAACCGTCTATTGTGAGCATTGATTTAGCGGAGATGGGTACGAAATGTGTTCGCATACCTAACTTACCGCCAGAGGTGCATAATGACGTGCTTCGAACTACACTAGCCCCTTACGGGAAAATACTGGAGATACACGCAGAGACATGGTCTCGGTCTTATAGGTACCAGTTGCAAACGGTGTAAGGTAGGTTTCAATACACATGGCCCGACATCTGCCGTAACATTTGAATATAGCTGGGAAGAGGGTGCTTCTATCATATGAAGGCCAACCGGCTACGTGCTATGGCTGCGGGAAGTGTGTGTCCTACCCGTCGGAAAACGGGTACGGAGAAACTGAGCTCAACAAAGGCCACGTATGCGGCCATTCTTAACAACGTGACCCCAGCAGAACCACCAGCAATTGCACCTCATGACTTAGGCCAAACGCAACAGGTCAATGGGAACGTCAACACAACGCTCACCGCTCTGATTACCGACCAGGAGATAGACATTCATGGGACAAATACAGATGCCTCCACTTCAACCAACCTGAACAATCGGACTTCGATCACAACCCAACCTGACTTCGGGTCTCCGGCACCGTCACTCAGTGATGAAACCTTCGATAAGGCAGATATGTCCACTAACGACAAGACGAATTGCAAATCAAGCATGCGTCGAAAAGGGGACAGACATATTCCCAACACCGACGCAGGAGGCCCTAGCACAATCTCCATCTATCAGGACGATTGACCAAAGTGAACGTGAGGACATCCGGATGGATGGAATTGAGCCCCACCCCCGTCATGGACGGGAAGGGACACAAGAGAACATTCATTAGCGTACCAAAAAATGAAGACCAAGTAGGCTGGGGGGACCCAACCTGAACGGAGTCGCAGCGAAACCCGGCGGATATAACAAAAGAGCGGGAAACAGTAATATGTTCCCTTCAATCGTGAGCCCGAGTCCCTCATGAGATGCATGTGATAAAAACTGCAGACCTAAACATCAAATTGATAACACCGCAAAAGAGGGTGGGGATGGTTTAAGACTTTATACGGCGACACGAGCTTGATATTATTTTCGTACCAGAAGTAACTAGCCCGGATAGCTTGGTCATCAAGGAGTACGCCACAAATCTAAATATTGGAACCAACATGCGTGGGACAGCCATATTGGCGAAAAACGAGATACTCATGAAGTACATTAATAAATTACCCTCCGGACGGGCCATAGCTGCAGTTTAATGACACACAACTTATAAACATATACGCTCCATCTGGTACGGTGCGGCAACGGAAAGAGAATACTTCTTTAACACGGAACTGCACTCCTTATTTCGGACTACCTCCTACCGCATGATTCTTGAGGAAGATCTTAACTGCTTAATACACCCCATCGATACCACCGGACCCTTCCAAACAAGTAGCGCAACAAATGAGATGGTTCAAGGCCTAGCACTGACACGTGATGCCAAGATCCGCAACGGTCCGCATATACACATTACTCTCCAACCGCGTCCACCAGAATCGACCGCATCTACATGACGAGCAATCTACCAGCAAGGAGGTTTGGAATAGAGGTTTTGTCTGCAGCGTTCACGGATCAATATGCCGTAGTTCTCCATTTTACCATTCTAGAACGAGTCATGAGGCGAAGACAGGGAAGATGGCGAATGGACTCGAATATGGTGGCTGAGGAAAATATCAAAAGTAGGATCTGGAAAGAATGGGTGCAATGGCGGAGCCATCTACGTTACTACCCGCAGGTGGTAATGTGGTGGGAACGATCAGTGAAAAAAACATCTACAGCGCATCATTCGAAAAAGGGAAAGGGAACTCCACCAAGAACATAGACACAAGGAAAACCACTTGCATTAATGTCTTTATGACATTATTCGCAGTGACGTCCCGGCGACAAACACACGGTTCTTCAATTATATAGTGCCAAAACCGTGCAACTTCACTCAATGCGGAGGGCAAAAACCGTATTAGATACGACCGAGCACGACAGGATGGATGGTAAAGAACACCTTCTGTCCCACTACCTCAAAAAGCAGCGACGCTGCGGAACGAGAACAATACGGGAGGTGCGGGACTCGCAGGGCAACAATATGACACAACCCCAATAGGTCATAGACACGTTTGTGACGCACTCACGGCGGCGATATGAGCCCATCCCTATAAACGACGACTTCCTACGGCCCAAGGACCCCATACAGCCTACCAATCCGTCGGTATACGCCGCACTATTAGAAATCCCCAATTCAAATGAGGAACTCGTCACCGTCGTGCGGGCAGGCACGCGTCACAAAACATCCGGCATGGATGTCGTTTGCCATGAGTTTTATACTGCCAATTTGGACACTGTAAAAACGTACCTCCTCGCGGTAATCAACCACATGCTCATGCACAACACCACTACCCCAACAAAAGCATGTAATTGTCATATCTCCCGAAGTTGAACGGAGATCTCACACCAGATGGCTACCGCCCTATATCGCTCATGAACACCGATTACAAACTTCTAGCGCGAATCATGGCCCGCCGCCTGCGACAAGTCTTGGCCGACGAGCTGCAGCACACAAAATATTTTGGAGTCCCTGGCAACAATATCACTGTTGCGGTTCTTATGTCCGCAATGTAATTGCTCACGCCGAAAGCCGCGGAATGCCCACATGCATTCTTACTCTGGATTTTCACAACACATTCGACCGCATATCCCACGCCTTGCTGTTTAACATCCTCCCACAATACGGAATAAGCCCATGGTTCCTAGAGCGGATACGCGCCCTGTGTACTAACGCCACAGCTTCTGTTCAAATTAATGGAACCCTAGTGGGCCCGATAACGATCCAAAGTGGAGTGCGCCAGAGATGCCCGCTCTGTAAGGTCCTTTATGCTTTACGCCTGCATCCTTTCTTCTGTGCTCTGCCTGCTAACCAGGAAGGACTCCAGTTCGGACTTCGTAGGAGGTGCATTCTGGTAGTTGCTTATGCCAAAAACATCGCAGTCTTTGTCACCAACCCTGCAGAGTTCAAGACCATTCATCAGGTGATTGGAAGCTATGAACGAGCGACGGAAGCACGTCTCAATCCTTCTAAGGCAAAGGACGTGACGGTTGGAGATTGGACCGAGTCCGCAACAGTACTGGGAATTGGCCTCTATGACAGCGCCCACATTCTCAGAGTGAACACTGGGCCTTCAGTACTAAGAACCGTGACACAAAGCTGGACTGACAACATACTTGCTGTACGTGTGAAAGCTAAGCAGGCTTATGCCAGAAACTTCTGCTTGGCACAAAGGATACAGTACGTACAGCACTACCTACTCGCGAAAATCTGGTAATTAGCACAAGTCGTTCCACTAAACCAGACGCTCGCACAACTAACGACCATATGCACATGATTTATCATGAAGGGAGCGACTTTTAGGGTTCCTGTGACAATGCTTTAACACCCGAAGGACGCCGGCGGGTGGGCTCTACCGAACGTAATCGCTAAATGTGAAGCTCTTTTATTCAAAAGAATCCAGCTCGTGAGTGCGAAGGACTCACTACTGTCGTAGCACATGGGCATCCACGACCTACACGGCACATTGGAGAACCCTCCAAACGCAAAGTTAATCCCCTCCAAAACTGTACACTTATGCCAGTATGCCACTGACATGGCTAATGTGGCCAAACCTGACACGACGGAAACAAGAAAGACATTAAAAAAAAGTGTCTATGATATTATGTAATTCCTAGACAATGCACGACACAACCCACCTACAATTCGGATCGCCCAAAAACATCCCGACACTCCCCGGGAGCGCTTATGGAGAAACCTCCACGGAGCAGAGGTTCCAGACACTGTGAAATCGACTAGGTTTGCGGAAATCCATGACATTACACCTTCCAACGACCGTCTGGCTGCCATTTATCTATCAGACACTAGCTCCCGCTCCAGGTGTGAGAAACCTGACTCCATAAAACACAAGATAACGGACTGTGAGGAGGGTAAACTCTTATGGAACTGGGCGAGGGAGAAATTAAGGATGATACTTCATCTGGACCACAGGCACGTACCACCGGACTGGACGATAGAACCACCTTTCACTATAGGCCCAAACAGACGCAAATGGCGACGCTCTGGGTTCTGGCCCAGTTCGTCCACTACCAACTTCAGATACATATGGATATTCTCAAACGAGAGCGATGGAAAGCCTCTCATACAGCGAATAAACTTCCAAACACAGACCAGTACTTCGAAGTTCTCTACAGTTACAACTAACGGTGGAAAGCTTCTAGCCTACTCACTTGTCTTGAAAAGTCCCTTATACCTTACAAGAGTTGAAGTGGCTGTGCCTCATATGTCTCCTAGCTTGATCTATTACAGATCCTTGTATCCAATGTACAAGACTTACGACTAATAAAGATGCCATTTTACAAAAAGTAGTACAGAACTCTTCTGGTAATGTATACCGACCTGTGGTCTCCTCGATGCGTCACGCCGATGCGGGGAATTTGCCCAGTGTATGTTTAAGTTAGTAACACAAGCATGTTCAACCCAAACACAAACACCTTTAAATGCTTCCCTCCTGCGGTCGAACCATTCGTGCACAACTCCGTACCAACCTAATTTGGACCCTGAATTGAATGTTCAAAAGGCATCAGATTTCAACACCCATAACTAAGAACGCTGCAACCAGACATAATGCTGCCTAAAGTCGCAGTACATTCGCTAACACAACAGCTTTTTTTAAAAAGAAATTCCCAGTTCGATCGTCTGCTGGGAGTTCGGTTCCAGTGACTGAGATTTCCGTGGTTTTTGCAACGGCAAATTCAATTAAAATGGACGAAAATAATAATTTCCGTACCTCTCAATCTATTCAAGGATTAATGGACGATGGGCATTAATGGGCATGCGTCAGGCGTCAAAGAGATCAGTAATTTGTATAGAAACTTAGTCTGAGAGTCGGTAGCGGAAAGGTAACTATGAAGAAACTGGAGTAGAAGAAAAGATATAAAAATGGAACGTGAAATATTATAATTTAAGTCGTGTTATACATTAAATTTCCATTCGAAGTAACGGTCGTTCTGAGACTTGACGACGTGCATGATCATCGAAAAAGTTGCTCCAAACTAACAAATTACAAGGCGTCACACGGGAACACCGTTACAGTTATGCACTGCCGTAATTAATTAAACCGTTGTATTTGTTCATCGAAGTTAAGAGAACAAACTACTCTTACAACGAACAGTCCGTTCTTCTTGGATACGACGCTTAGCAAGTGGGTAACAGGATCCCGACTTTTCTCGAATTGTCCTCATCTGCAGGTATCCATTGTCCCAGTCGTCGCCAAATAACATAAGTCATAATATCTTCAAGTTCTGACAGCAGTAAACGTCCTTCAAGGTCCCTCCAGTACGCACAACAATAATATATATGCCTCGTATTCAAGACGGCGACGAAGCCTTCAGGTACGACCGCGTATCATTATGTTCTCCACATTTACCATAGATCTGCTACCACAATCCCTTATTATTTATTACGAGTAACCAGTAGCGTAGATAACCGGTCAGAGTCCCCTTGCGACTCGATGATATGGTGGTCTCAATAATTATTAGCGAAGATAAACGAGATTTTGCGACAAGGATCCAGAATACTGTCTTGTGTCAGAAGTGTGGAAAACATCCACAAAAGAGCACACAACAAACTTAGCCCCGATTCGCGCCGCGAAGTCTGCGTAACCGACTAATTGTCTTCAAATTTCCTCGTGTACGTGGAATGTAGCTTGTAACTGTAATGAAATCGAGTGCTGTATTGAAGATAAAATGACCATTCGCCTCTTAATTCTTGCAAAAAATGATAGAGAATTCAGTTCCTAAAGCGAGAAAACGCACTGCGACTCAATTGTAAAGACCATCTAATTAAGACTGGTAAGGGAATTATTGTTGTCTTTGTTGTGAATCGTGGTAAAAAAAATGCACAGTTAGTGAGTGTTAAATCACGTGGTACATAAAGTAGAATAATCAGCGTGTTTTTAAGGGTTCAACACACCAAACCAAACAAACAAATCCACCGTATCCTTCTTGAGAATCGCTCAGTTCCTCATCTAGTCAGATAATTCCCTGCACATTATGACACCCAATGTTCATTACCATGTCCCAGAAGAGCTCGCTACTTGTCCCTGTCAGGAGCCAGATAAATACACACAACTCCCTAGCATTCTATTTATTTTAAGGGTCATTTTATTGCCATGCTCCCATCCTCATCTCGGTCTTCCAAGTGGTCTATTTCCTTCTGGTTTTACCATCAAAATCCCGTAACCGTTAATCTTGTTCCTATTCGTTCCACATGCCCTATCCATCTCTAGTGCAAAATTTGATATCCTTAACAGTAACAAGACACACCACACTGTGAATCATCAAAGTCGACGCGTCTGTTGAGCCACTGTTGTACAAAAATATGACCCTGATGGCTGGCCGATGTGACGGTCAACCGAATTAAACGACTCATTGCATGAGGTGGACGAACAACTGAACCATTACAGAGTGCGCCCTCGGGGGCCTATATTTATAATGCAGCACCAGACGAAGGTGGGGCCATTTATAAGTGTTACAGACGAACGACACACCGGTACCATATTTAAGGTTTTTTTTTTGTATTTATAAATTATAAATTTTAATCCCACGCCAGTGCTAGCTCCTGGAAAATATTTCGGCAAATGCAGGGCTTAATATTTATTGTCAACAATTCTTTTTTTGCCTGCTATGCGCTAAAGTTTTGCTACACCTTAACAGGGCTACATAAAATTAAACAGCTTTTGAAAAACTGCACAAAAAAAAAAGTGGAAATGTGTTTCAGTAATTCCGATTTTCACTCAGTAAGCTCTCATATTCTCACGACCCCTTCGCTGAAAGCAACAGAATTTTCAGTGACATGAGGGGTTAAAATGTGATACGGAATGTGATATCACAGACAGTACCGCCGTAATGGCTTACTTCTTCCAAGCTGTTATGTAAATAGTTAGCGGGGGGTCGTCTTGTTGTAACCATTTACCAGTCGACACGGCCTATCATCTCAGAAGACTTAAACCGTCGGCAACACAGCTCCGAGAACGACAAATCTTACTGATAGCTGCTGCTGCCTTCATCGGTTCGGAGCACAGTAAAATGGGTTGCACTTGTTTCTTATACTGGCTTTGCTAACTCACAAGCTTCTAGAATTGTGCCCTTGGCAGCTAACCTTCATGTAAGCCTGCGACCCCCTCCCCCCACCTCCGTTCATAAACCTTGCCCCCTATCATCACTGTCACTTAACCTGTTTTACTGATGTGCCTCAACATACACTGAAGAAAGACGCGGCTGTTTTCTCCGAAACGCAAATACCAATCCACTTAACAAAATGGTGCCACAGTTTCACTCTCTGAGAGCATTCAGCCTCAAAAAATCCCGGCACCTTTTTTCCTCCTCCCATTTTCTTATCAAGAAACCAATTACAGTAGACCTCCAGTTATCCGGACGCTGGTTATCCGGATCGCTAATTATCCGGATCGGTTTGACCCTTCCGGTAAACATTTTCTTACTGTAAGTGTACTGCATCTTTTTATGACTTAAACCTGTCCCCCAGTTGTCAAATACATATAAGAAATTGAGTATTAATGTTTTATTTTTAGATAAAAAAAACATGTAGCCTAAAACAGCCGCTTGTAGAATTTTTTTTCCCACTTCAAACTGCCAATGTAGCCTATTTCTAAAGAAAACTCCAATTATCCGGATGTTATGCATATCCGGGTGGCTCGCCGTCCCAATTAATCCGGATAAGTGAAGTTCTACTGCACCAGCACATACAAAGTATACAGTATGTATTCATATGATATTCCCTGCTGCCGCCATCATCAGCGAGTGACATCTAAAGCTTATATACTGTAAAACCCATCGAATGGCCAAGACAACGTAGAGTGTATAATGACTTGCTATGGACTGGACGGTCCGAGGATCGAATCCCGGTATGAGCTATAGTTTCCACTCCCGTTGAGTCCGGCCCTGGGGACCACAAAGCCTTTGTTCAGTGAGTAGCAAATCTCCTTCCCGGGAGCAAGGCAGCCTGGGCGTGGCTTGATCATCCACCCCATCCTAGCGTCGAGATTAAAGAAGGAGCAAAGTTATATGTCTACTCCTCCTCTGATCTTCATGGACTGTTCTAGGGTGAAAAAAACAACGAAGTGGTTATTTATGTAAAAATATGTGTTAACGTAACGTACCGTAGTTATTACCGCTTGCAAAATAAAATGTTAGCTAGTCAACCGATTATACTCGTATGTTTGAATTAAAATTAGTACAAGTTTTTCCGGCCTCAAAAGTATATAGTGCGTAAATTTATTATATTCTACTTAGTCTTGAATTACTTACAGCTGTTTTTACATAAATAGTGGTTTCTCTAGGTTGTACACTACTTAAGTTTCAGATGTCACTCCCTGAAAGATGGAGGTCGGCCGTCGAAACATGTAGCAGGAAAATTCGTATGTATACATACTTTTCGCCTTGTATGAGCACGTGGTTGGTTTCTTAATAACATAAAGTCTAATAAATTGCACGGCATGAACACTAGTAACATTTCCTTCTGCTTTCCACCCTCTTTCATACACCGGCAAGCAAAGAAAAGTACCTTCACTTTATCTACAGACGGTTAAACGGAAATAAAGGGCTGTTTACCACGCATAACGTTATGGACCGTATTTCTTCAACGTAACATAAACAACAGCTTTGGCGAAGAATGCAGTGCAGGGGCCTCTGCGTACTGAGCACGGTAGGCAGTTTAGTGCATCAGCGCCGAAACGCCGTACTATGGCCCCTCAAGGCTTTTTGGAGATAGGAATGTTCTCAATAATACCCGCAGAAGGGCCGTGTAGCTTGACGCTGAAAAGAGACGGAGGATCCAAAGACAGGATGGTCCGTCATTGGGAGGTGCCAGAAGCCTGTACAAGACACTGGGCGGGGCAAGCAGTTATCCATACACAACAGCTCCCAGTATAACCAAGATCTAAACGATGATTACGTAATTTCCTTCGTTTTCTTTTTAACAAAGTGCGTATTATTATAAATAGGTTTTGCTGCAGTGTTAGAAAAGCCTCTGAAACCAGTAGGCTAGGCGATAAGATATTCGCCAATGAGGATGCGTTTGGGCGTTTTGAAAACAAGTGGCAGTACTTTAGGGGGAGGTGCTTCGGTGTTACGCTTCATGGTCTTGATCATGTGGAACACCGACACAAAAAAAGCAAACAGGATCGGTAATGTAGTCTTCTTCATTACTGGTCATGCCCCTCACGAAGCATGTAGTGCTTAGAGCTGTGACGAAGACCTCGCAGCATGGACGACATAGCGGGGCAATAATAACATTAATACCAAATTTAGTAATAAAACTTTGCTGTAATTCACCGGTTATATTTGCGGTAAAACCCCCTGACGTTTCTGCGTCGTTTAGCACATTCATTTAGGTACAAAGAAAAGCAACCGAGCAGCTCCTTTGGACTGTCGATGACAAAGTCTGAAGAAGGTCTGGGGTATGGTCAAGGAATTCAGTGGCAGTAACGTACACACGACAGTGCCTCTGTACATTAATGACAATATCTGACTGAATTCTTCATAAAATAAGATATATTTTAAACGAAAGTTGTAGAGGATATCAAAACACACATTTCATATTCAACAACTCCCCCCCCCCCCTTCCCGACAATCCTGTCGTTTATGAGATAATGTGGAAAAATGTGGTACAGCCGGACAGGCCACAGATGACAATATAATACGACATATGCGCATTGCAATTCGGGTAAGTAAGGCTACAGACATACACTCAAAATAAGTAATGTCTATTGATTTCCCATGGCAACAACTGTTATGCGAACGGGCCTCAATGATACGTGCCTTATACATATGTACATTGCTTGTCTTGCTAGTCTTCAGAAAGCCATGTCTGCAGTAAAATGCGTTTATGAACGTTTATTGGTTTAACTGAACATTTATCAACGTACAAAGCGATTAACGTAGTATGATGTTTTGTTGACTGTCATATGGGGAAAAATGTTCAATGATAAGTATGAGTTTTGGCTTGGCGTTTGAATAATCGATGGTAATATTTTACCGAAATCTCGTTTCGTTACATTACGGCGAGAAGGAACATTACATGACGGTGGTTAATTTGTTATTATCTACTTACGTTTCCTGGTAACATTCGTTAAAATATTATGTTTATTGTACCGTGCATCATCTTGATAGTTGAATAAAGAGAGACCAACTTGATGTCGCTTGCTTTATTATTTCATTATTTAATGTTCAACATGTTTTGGATGTTAATACATCCATCCTCAGGAGCTTGCGACTTATTTGATGAGTTATGAAATAGCTCCTGAGGATGGATGTATTAACATCCAAAACATGTTGAACATTAAATAATGAAATAATAAAGCAAGTGACATCAAGTTGGTCTCTCTTTATTCAACTATCGTTAAAATATATTTGTTCGTTTGTTCAGTTGACACCAGAAATAGTACTGTGACGGCAGAAACAGGTTTGTGGGGGCGCAAAGCCTCGATTACTTCGAAAGCCAATGTCTTTTAAAGCTATACTTTCGTGCCTCGAGTTCAGCCCGCTGTGTAATTCTCAGTGATTTCATACTTGGCGTTCAAATAATCTGCGAAAGTGTCTGCACAGGAACATTTTGAAGACGTCTCCACACCCCTTAATGTCACAATACAAGGATCTGCCTGTTACTTCATAACACCTATTAGGGAATTTATGAAGGTAGCAGCAAGAAATTCATCCAAATACGCCACAATAATTTTTTTTCCCTCGGAGGGAATACGCTTTCTCTCCATTGCAAAGACAGACTAGTTAAATATGTCAATTGTTCAATTAACCCTTTAAATCACGAGATTTAACATTGAAAAATTCTGCGTTTTGCCCACACACTGCATTTCTGTTTTGAATGGATCTCAGAACACCAGCCAATTCCCTACACAACACTAACTTATCGATTTTTATAACCGAGATGGAGTGCGTTTACTACGCGGTACGGACTGACTGTTTAAACGTAATTCGGATTAATTTCTTCTTTAACGGCTTCACACTAAATCCACAAAAACATTCTGTAACAAAAATTCAGAGTTTCTGGATGTCAAAGGTAATCCTACATATTCTAGGACTAAGAGTATTGCAGAGTACAGTACAGTAAACTGCAAAAGAGTGGACACTGCAGTGACCATTAACCTTGAACGTTCCACATCATTCGTGCACCCGTTTGCTTAAGAATTCAGCAGTCTCGCACTTCGAAAAAAGTGCAGCACCTTGCTGACGGAGATGACAGCAAAGTCACCTGGTTTCTTGGGATGCTGGTTCAGGTGCCTGAAACTGAACACTGTCGGTGCCACACACTCACAAAATATATGTGAGGCCGTCTCAGAAGTCTGTTAGCATCTCTCAAACCCGGGATTGTATAGGCTACCAACCCCAGTTAAATAAACGTTCTTTCAAATGACTGTATCAGTTTACTCTACGACTTACTGATCACTGTACTTCACAGGTGTAACCAGTCGTTCCCAAATGTTGCTCCGCGGACCCACGACCAGTTCCCACGGATTCGCGGATACATTTCTCTAAAGGTTACTTTGAAGGTTACTTTGAAGTTTACTTATTTTTTTTTATTTAAACGAATAATATTTTGTAAAATAACCCAGAAACTTCTTCACTTGGCGAAGTTTTTATTTCTTATGACCGGTAGAATAACCCTGTACTCACGACACGAGCGAAAATCATTTCAAATCACACATTAAATTGTTACTTGTGCCACTGATATGTAATAGTATCTAAAAGCAGCTCTAAGATACAGATGTGGACACCTATCATATATATAATACGTGAGGACATGTAGTTATTTTTTCGAAGCCACAAATGGTCCGAGAGTAAAAAATTTTGAGAAGCAATGTGTTAAACGAAAATCAGTTATCGCTTAAACCGTAATGTAAAATACCCTTTACACACTACTGCAAACATTAACACGACTCAACCAATTTTACTGCAGTGGAGTTAAGCTACGTAGTATCATGTGCGTCGGGAAATGACTTACTTGCTCAATATGACAATAGATAATGAAAGCGGAGTTACTTAATCACTTCGATTCTTCAGCACGGCAGAACCATAATACTTTGGAATTTCTGGGAATATGTTCGACTCTCAAGTTAAGAAGTTCGTGGTCAGCTCTACGCCCCGGCCACAATTATTTACAGGAAAATATTCAAAAGCAGCCATTGCACATAAAATTAGACAGGAGCATAAAATATTCAAAAAAGGCGTTTCAGTACGGGCCTATTATCGGCTTATGTTGAGGCCGGCCTGCCAGACTGGTCTTCGGTAATTCCATGCGAAAGCAAGTTCAGCTCATTAAAAATTCCCTGTGCCTGCGGGACTTTTAAGAAACATGTAACGTCTTTTAGAGTCCAGCGAAGAATTTAGTCTAGTTATCACTAAACGAGACAAGAAGAATGTGATGTATGACATACAACAGTTACATGGCAGTCTTTAACAGACAACAGTGTAAATGGACCAAAACAAAAGCGGCACGCTTTTAAGACAAAGCGAGATTACAAATCATCAAAATACTGAAATTAGTAGCAATTATTTTCGAAGTGTAAAATATTTCACACAAATCTAAACACAATTAAATATCATAATACACACGATGGCGGTAGAAGTAGTGCGAAACGTATCCGGCAAAGTTCGAGATTCTTAGTTCTCACAAAGGTGCTGCTGAAGTTAACCCAGTGTTCTGGAATTTTGTCTTAGCTATTTACCAAAACGTCACTGCGTAACATCTTAGAAAACTCCAGTTTTCAAACCCATTAAACTTAATTTAATTGTCTACGATCTCTGCTTGTGATAAAAATAAAATTTCTGAACACCAGTAATCTAAAATAGCAGCTTTAAACGGTTACTTTGCTTGAACGAGTAAAGGAATTAAAATAATTTGAAAGTAATTCACAGTATTTCAGCAAAAAGAAAAACATTCCACGTGTGTAATATTTTGACACAGTAGAGGAGAATGGACCACATGCAAATTACTCCCCTGAAACAGACCAGTAACACAGTCTAGAGGCCTGTGACAACAGTGTGTTAGTATGGTGACATACCCGACCTACCTAACTTCCAGAAAGAAGGCAAGCAATTAAAGGGTGTGTAGCGGATGTCACATTCACTTACAGTTAGCTAGAAGCCTGTTTTATAATTCGCACAATCCACGACCCTTGACAGATCCACCTTTACTCTCAAAAAGCAATAAGGATTGTCCCAATATCTGCTTAATGCAGTCTCTTTAACTTTGCAATCCCAGCCCCATTAATTCTCAATATCCTTCCAGCTGTATTGCAGAAAGTTACACAAAAAGGCCTCTGCTTCTGCCTAAACATCCCGCAAGGACTTCAAAAGTAACAAACAGGAGTGGATTCACTGGCAATGTCAGCGACTTTGATCCTGAGGAACAAAGTGTTCCTGTTCCACACCAGCGTTGACGTCACCAACACAGCAGCGGGTGGAATTTTCAACGACTCGCAATCACACTCAATTTGTAACGCCTCGTGTATTCATCATTATTGTTGAACGAACTGTCCGTCCTACAGTTTCATTGCTGGGGTTCTCAGTGTGCAGAATACGAAGCTGTCATCCTGACTCAAAAGTGCCAATAACTATTTAGTTCATAGTCAACTGAAAACAATTCCCATTATTTCGTTCAAAGTAATTAAGCTTTTCCGTGTTTCAAGTAATAAACCAGTAGTTACGAGCATATCTTACAAAGTATGCTTTCTAATTTCATGCAGTTCTAACTTTATATACATGCTGATGTTTTTGCTACAATTATATCTTAATCGTATGCTAACTGAAACACAGATTACTTCTACACTACATTTTCCGGGTGGATTGTTCAAAGTTTCGCTTCTTCGTCATGCTTAATATTGCTGATTTATAAGCAATATAACAAGCACGGGATGTACGTACGCATGAACTAGATTTCACACGCCCAGCACTGCGTCCAGTTCGGCCTACCTTCGGAAGTTTGGATATAGTCAAGTCGCACATTGAAATGTTTGTGATACACACTGAAATGTTTATGATGTACACAGAAACGTCTGTGATTCTAGCTGAGATGTTTGGATGCAGTTTGAAATGTTTGTGATGCAAGCTGAAATGATGCAGTACCTTCAACACAGAAAGCGATCAGACCCCGACACCTGAAGGTACACACAAAAAACCTTAACACATTCGGAAAATTTTGGGATTATTTGGAAGTGAGACGTTTGTTTCTTTATTTCTTTCCTTCGCCAAATTCAAGATCCTCGTTTACATTCATAAAGTGGCATTTACAGATATTTATGCACAATTTAAAGTTTCTTCCCCCCCCCCGCAACATGAAAAGCAAAATTAAAAAAAAAATTACAGGGTTAATTCAGGTTCATTAAAAGCAGTTTAACACAATTTTTCCACTATCTTCTGCACAAAAACTTGCCCACAATCTACTGCCGTTATTCAGAAGACGTGACGTTATATCTCCAACCCCGTACGTTACCGTTCGCATTTAAAAACAGGCGTCACTTCGTAATTTTTACGGAAGATGTTACTCCCTTCTGGTTCTGTGTTACAAGTCCCGAACTGGAATATGGCTGTTAAATACACTCTAATGATAATCCGTCGTTAAAAAACTTTTTCCGACACGACAAAGCCAGATGGCCGATTTCCAAGACATATTCAGCCCAACCACAAAAGATTTATTTCGCAGTCCAAGTCGCATTCCATCCCACCCCAGTATCTTCCACTTAACTGCAGTAGCTGCACGAGCAGTCCATGTGGGTAATCAACGGTCACGATGTTCATTGAATCGCTTGCATTATTCTGCGTTGCTAAATCACTTCATCTTACTTAGATCCGCATAGTTTTCTTGTCACTATATTCCCTATCACTTTCAGGTTACGTCTGTAACAAAATACAACTTTCCGCGAATCTAATCCCAGTAATATATTTGTCTGTCTATGTACAAAATTATGCAGGCAAAACAAATGCAATTAGTAAAACTCAATGGAAAATGTGATATTATGACACAGAGGCTCATGAAAATTTAAGTCTTCTGGGATATTAAGCCATGTCAGTTGGTACAGTAACCTGCGTTCTGAAGGTTCGTAGCGCTTCTTCAGGGTCAAAAACCCAAGAAGAGCGGAGTGCTTAACCCTGAACAGGAAGGTATGGCTATCCTTTGAATCGTTGGTAACTATACACCAGTTGACAGGGCATAGCGTCCCAGAAGACTTAAGTCGTTGTACTTTATGCATTCCTAATCCCAACAAAACATACACACACACAAATCCAAACAGACCTTCAACACAGACATGTATATCAATGTGAGATAGCCAAATACAGACACGCTTGTTTGTAAAGTCAACTACCCCTGCCTGTCTTCACATTTCAGCAGTAGCAACTGTCATGTTGAAATCTGAGCTCTTCTGGAGTTCTATGTGCCGTAGAATGATAGTTTTTTACCGATGTTTCGGGGACAACCTATCGGTCTCACTTGCAAGGGTAAAGCCATCCCTTTGATATGGGACAGATAGGTTGTGCGGAAGCTTCAGCAACAAACTACGATTCTACTCTGTGTAACATTACAGAAGAACGCAGATTTCATTTACACCGCGGCGGAAACCTCTACAACGTTGTCATACTCGTATTTTTCATTCAACATGACCAAATACCTGCCCTCTTGATAGGTCGGGTTTCTTGAAGCACATACAAAGATGTACATGAAGGCCACGGTGCATCTGTAACCTCAAAAATAGCATATATTTCTGAACCTATTCTTCTGGGGTTTCCCAGCTTAATAGGTCGGCCCCCTTGCTACAGAACACACCTTACTCGTGGTTATGTCCTCTCCGTCCTCCGCGTTCCTTTCGCGGCTGCCCTGTTATTTCCATTTTTCTTCTATCCTCATAATTGCTGCCCACTGAATTGGCATATTTTGCAGTTATGTACGTCCTACGCTGTCCGAAACAGCGACCGTCCTCTTGTAGCTAACAGTTAAACGCTCCTTAGATGTGTTGTTAACGAAGTGAAAGAAAAAGTCTTGTGTAGGCTCATGTCCGTCTGTCTGTTCGTGACCTAGTATCAGCGACAAAGTCGTTGGCCGCGTTTTAAATAAAGTCGCAATGGACTTCCTTACAAAACTTGACGAACTAGCGACAGTTGCGTGACAAGTGGCTAACTGAACGTCGTGCTTTGCTTATGGGTGATTATGAATTTCTATCCTCTCATTTTCGGGTTAACACCCTTTTTTGCTGGCTGCCTTCCCCTAAGCTAGTCCATTATTTCTTACGGGAATATCGCTCTTTGTTTAGGCCTTAATAAGAAATGCTCACTTTTTCAAAACACAAATTTGGCGTTAAACAAGGTTTTCATGTAACTGTCAGTTTCGTCAGAACTGGCGCAGGTAAGTCCGTCCTTTTGGTATGCGAGTATATTTAATTACCTTTACATGTTTGTCGTAAAACCGAATGACATTTCAAAAGCAGGCTAAAGAACGCCTTGGTCAACTCTGCATACTACGTGAGAGAATACGCCATTTATAATCTCGTTCACGTTTGTGATGTACAGTGTTTCGAATTTCGCCTGTTATACCAGATTTTCATGGCTTCCTTCGATTCTTGAAGGTAAATAACGGAATTGTACGTTAAAATATACCACGACCAATTTCGGAAAATATCTACTGCCAATACAGAGCCACTCAAATTACATTTTCTGTCTGCCCCAAATTATATGGACACTCACAGCGCTCTCAAGAGATTTACCTCTTCTCTAAAACGTCCAGACCGGGTCCTGTGCTCAGCCAGTTTCCTATTCCATGGGCACCGGCGATTCTTTTCCGGGGGTAAAGCGGCTGGAGCATGAAGATGACCACTGTCCTCTACCTAGTACCGAGGTTAAGCTTGGATTTTACTGTACCTAGATTCGCCTTACATGGCCTTATGACGTGTGAAGGGAGAAAATAAGTTAGCCGTCCCCTACCTTAAGTAAAGTAGTGCTTTTGTGTGTGTGTGTGTGTGAGTGGGGGCAGGAAAATGTAATTACAAGTTGCAGTTCCGGGTAATGGTTCTACTAATGATGTCCGCACTCGACCAACCACAGAGCAGCTTTCATCTCGTGTTTACCCAAGAGGAGGCGGGCTTTTCTCGCGATGCTTTAGGGGGACGAGGAACCGTAGGGGCCTACCTAATACCTGCACGTAAAAGTATTTAACACACAGTTAGGTCATTGCTTTAGTCTAATTATAGTGCTGCGAAGGTCCCAACACTAAAGCTTGACTAAGGTATTCCTGGTTAGGTCAGCGGATTCAAGTGCTTTAACAATTATCGTTTATTTATTTACCATTGTCTGGACAGTCAAGTGTTTATTTAAAGTTTTCTGGTCACAAAAATATTTAGTTAACGTTAGTTGTAGACCAAAATGTTTAGTTACTGTTATCTGGACATCCAAATGTTTCGTTAATTTGTTTGGAGACACAGAAGCCTATGTACCGATGCTGGACACTCAGATGACTCAGAACGTCTTTCTTTTGTGTTGAGGATTTTAAGATCGTCATAAAATACTAACGTAAATAAAAATATGAACGTATAGGGGTTGAGCAAAGTAACAAGAGTGCTCAAAATGCAGGAGACTCTAAAGTGCAGAACATGGAAACATACATACAGGCAACAGGCATACAGAGAAGATGTTTGTAGACAGAACACGCACAAGATTCTTTCACGAATGACACGAAAGCCAGAGCTAACTATTCAATACACAACAATCATTTCTGCGTGTAGAACACAGCAGGAGCGTACATTTACGACAGTCCATCACAATTACATTAATGACAAAATGAGCTTTTACCTATTTATGTCAGTTGAACATTCGGTGTGTGTTCGTTTGGATTACGTACGACACCGTATATTCTGATACGAAGTAAACAAAACTTCGGAGAAACAGACGGTCGCCAAATTCGGAGAGAAATGCATGAGTAAGGACGGCTATAACTGGTTTTCCCAAAATGTCAGTACCCACCTAGCAGACAACACAGTGCTATGATCCAGAGGACAATAATATACATAATTAACTAAGTCTGACAGAGAGGAACAGATGGCGGATGCATTTATATGCTACAGGATCAACGATATCGAATTTCAACCAGAAAAAAAATAAACCGAGACAGCGAAGAAAAGTCAAGTAACTGACTTACACTGACCGATCGACTAACTGGTGTTACTACCAGTTAATATTGATTTTATTCTTGTCTTAAAAGGAGCCAGTTTCCAAGGTAAAGAAACAAAAAATCTTGTCAGGGCTTCAGCCACCTTGTTCGGTAATACAGTAAAGATAAAGAAAGTTGTTCCTGTGTCCATCAGAAAGGCACAGGCGACAGTAAGTTGTTTGCCTCACACGCCGGCAGGTTTACCGACGGGGAGCACCCGGCGCCCTTTGAAAAGGAGGCAGAGTGGGCTCCAGAGCCAGTCTGGAGTGTTAAGGGGCAAGAAGCTATCTTGACCCTGCCAAAAACCAAATTAGGTTTTCTCGGTCGGCAACTCTTTGCCCCGTCACTATTACAACTGTGTTACACCCAACTTCACGTACTCGTTCTACGTGCCCTGAAAATCTTACACGTCTTCATGTAAATTCAGACAGAACATCAACGTAATTTTGGAAACTCACATTACGATGTTTTAGACAATGAAATTTTTCTCACTTTCCCTCCGTTTTTGCATAATCTCTTGCACAAGAGATATGCTTCTCATAACTTTGTTCCGAAATATATATAACACTCCTTAACATAAGACGACATATACTAAGACAACGAGACAACTACAAAAAGTGTAACATAATTTTCTACTAATATTTCATATATTCAGTTCAAAACTTGTCATACATAAATCTATTTTAAAGTAATTTGTTATTGAAAGTAAAATTACTGGGAACGATAATACTGACAGTCCTAGAATATTCTCTTAAATAAGCTGACAGATATTGTTCAAATCGTACCGGAGGTACGTCAAAGCTTGAGCAGGCAACGAAATTGCGAAACTGCCGCATGGCGATCCTGGTAACTGTCGTGTCAATTTCACATTTCAACACCAGTCATCACGAAATCAATAAGATAAAAGTGCGAAAAGTGACTGTTATCTTCGTCATGTCCGTCTGTCTGTCCCTCTGCAAAGAACAACACCCACCCACTGGACGGATTTTCATGAAATTTCGTACTTAATAATTTTCGAAAATCTCTCGAGAAAATTAAAGTTTCATTAAAATCTGACAGGAATAACGAATAATTTACTTGCTCAGCTCTTAGAGCGAGAAATGTTTCAGGCACAAGTTGTAGAGAATATAAAAAACACACATTTTATGTTCAAAAAAGTTTTTCGAAAATCTTGCCGTTTATAAGATAATGTGAAAACTACTGTACAGCCGGACAGCTACACGTGACAAAATGGCGAATGCACATTTCAAGCTGGATACCTAAGGCTACAAAAGCACACTAAGAATATGTAATGCTTGTTGTTTTCCACTGTAAAAATGGTTGCAAAAACGTGACTCATCGTCGCTATTCGTACAGTAGATTGCCTGCCTTGTGACAAATAACAAAAGTAGACAACTTGTGGCGTTTAAATTGTTTATAACGGCTAAAGTATGGTAATTAGTCGTTATGATATGTGAATCTTCGGATCGTTTATGCAATGTGCATAAGGACAAACAAATTCCAAAACGCAGTATTCCAGCCTGAGTAACAATAGCTGTACATACGAGAGAATTAAGTAGCTAAATTAAACAAAAAACATAAAGGTTTAATTTTTAATAAAACCTTAATGTCGTCTCTTCGCCATGCTACACAAGGACCGTGTTCAAATGTATGTACAATATAAACACGATGTATTTAAGAAACATAAATATTCTGGTCTCGTCATCACAAAAGCAACACCCAAGTCATCGATTAAGTGCTGCTACTGGCTCGTTTTTTGGGACGTGTAGATAAATAATTCACAGAGATAAAGGGAATTTTGTTTTATTAAGTATGAGACAGGTACATGTGCTTTTTTTTTAAATATTACCGAAATCAGTACGAAGATAAACCACAAATAAGCTACATAAACTCTCAAACAAATATCGCAACTACGGAACTGACGATGTACAAAAACAAAGATTTCTCCAAGTTATAAAATTTTCCGTCAATAAGTTGATATATGGAGAAACAGCAGAGAAGTTAAGTGCCTAGTATATTTCCGCAAATTCCCGTACAGTAACAACAATCACCTCCTTGCGATAACGCCCTGTAACTATCAGCTTACTCAACCAATCCGATCAGCCATATTTTTCATTCAGATATTGACAGCTGATACGTTGCATGGCCCAGAAATTCACCATATCGCAAACAAAATAGGCAATGTACGTACACAGTCATCTTAAGGCGCGTTGGTGCCACCATTGTTGCAGTGGAAAAGCAGTAAGTATTACACATTGTGAGCTTGTGTTTGTAGCCTTAGACATCCAGCATGCAATGCGCATGCGCCTTGTTGTTATCTGTGGCCTGCCCGTCTCTACAATATTTTTTCACACTATCTCACAAAGCGCAAGATTTTCGAAAAAAAATTAATTGAACATGAGATGTGTGTTTTGATTTTGCCTGCAACGTTCGTCTTAAATATTTCTCATTCTGCGAAGAAATGAGCGAGATATGATAAAAAAAAATATTGGTCTTCAGGTAAAGTATAATTTATTCTTGCCAGATTTTAGTGGAACTTTCAATCTTCTAGACAGATTTTTCGAAAAGTCCTCAAATATCAAATTTCATAAAAGTCCGTCCAGTGGGAGAACGAGTTGTTCCATGCGGACGGATACAAAGACACGACGAAGCTTCGCTTTTCGCAATTTTGCGAAGGCGCCTAATAACCTAAAGCATCACTACTGTGCTCACAAGAGGCCAACATTCGGCTCTGTCCTTTACTAAATTACTTCAGTCAATCCCTCACACTGTTTCAATTATAGCCTACGTTAGTATTACTACTTCTGCTACGTCCATCTCGTTAACTGGTGAATCCTCTGTAGGCTTATTTTTCAGTAATTATTGTTACGCATTTCTCCTTATCCCCCATTCATAACGAACGAAGGGACGATGATTAACTGACTGATTCTACGGAGGACAATTCTCCTTACTCAACTAACAGCCTCCCAGCTGGTCAAGAAATTCCATTTGCTAGGAAAAACGAATGTCCATTATTACGTGCAGAAGTTTCCTGTGAAAAGTTAAATATGTACGTGAATTTAGTCTTCACCAACGCACTTTACTCTGTTCAGATCTACTTTAATATTATTATCCCATCAACGCCTAGATTCGTAATTGGACCTTTTACTTGTTCTTTCTAAAATGTTACAAGTTTCTGTGTTTCTCATCTCTTCATGTTTGTTACATGTGGCTCCCCTCACGGCAACTGAAAGAATAAATGAAATAAGAGTATACGTGCATAGCAATTAGGGTAAGAATTGGTGATTTACAATACAATACTGGGCATATCAGTACAGGCCAAAACAATATGAGAATGGACATCACATATTGATGTGAATAGTGCACACTGCGATATCCTACTGTTAAAGATGCAACTGCTCCGGGATACAGAGATGCGTCGCTGGGTAAATATTCCCGACTTTTCGAAGTTAAGGATGTAACATCTCAGAGGACTGGAAACTTCGGCATCACCACTGTGAGAACCTCAAATAACGCAGTCTGATACGGAATTCAAGTTAGAACTTAACACAAACAAAACAAATAACTAAAATAAAAAAGGAGCAAAAACATTACTAAAACTCAGCTACCTTAAATAAGAGCGTATGAATCACTTATTACTGGATTAACTATCCTAGGAATGAAACATGAAATGTTTTCTTTTTTTCCACAGAATACGCTTTCAGGACGAGAAAGATAAAGGCTTGTGCCAAACTTAGAATTTCCAACCTCGGGAAACAAATGATGCGATGTCAAAAGGCAAGAATGTTATTTGGAATTTCCCGAGGAACAGACGACTATCACGAACAACAAACGTTGCAGTGAAAGAAGCATTCCCATTAGAGGCCTGGACAGGCCGAGAGGGTTCCAGGAAGTTAATGTTCCCAGATTTCGTGACAACGGCACAGGATGGTGGTAGGTTGTCAGCCTTACGCACCGGCCGCCTTTACCCCCAGGAAATTCTCCTGGTACTCATTTCTGTTAAAGGCTGAGTCGACCCCAGGGCCATAGTGCGATCGGAAGGATTTATGTCAATGAAAAATCCAATGACACCAGCTGGGATCGAACCAGCGAGCTTCCGATTTGTAGCACAGCTCCTTAACCACTGTGCTACCGCAATCCCAGTGAAAGAAACGCGCGATAAATCCTATCGCGGTGAGTTTCAGGTTAGCTTTCATACTCCGAAAAAAAAAGTAGGGGCGGTATGACGCTTACCCGAGGCGTTCCTGCATTGCCGACGGCAATCTGCTCTACTGGATACAGCCCTCTGATGTAGGCCTACTTATACTCAATCACACTACTAAACTCCATAAATAAAAGTAAAGCGATCTAGTTACAGGCCCAGTTTGGCCCAGAGGGTGGGTAGAGGTATAGCTCTACTCTTCCATGACCGTGGCACTAGAAGGGGGTGAGTGTTCAACAACACGCCCCGACGGAACTTTACCCCCGGGAAAGACCCAGTACCTATTGTACAGGAGGCTGGGTGGGCCCCAGGGCCGGACTGGATGGGCGGAAAATCTCGTCCCCACCGGTTTTCGATCCCGGACCGTCCAGCCCGTAGCTCAGTCGCTATACCGACTGAGCTACCCGGCCCACAAACTTCATAAACATTCCCCTGTAATCTACTAGGTACCTTTTCTACAGATAAGGAGGCTGAGACAAATGAGGTTTCTAGCATATACAGTGGAGACAGAGAAGGCATACAGCAGATGGACAGGGAATCCTGATGAAAACGGACTACAAGGAAGACCTCTGCGTTGATGGCAAAGTAATATTAAAATCAGCTTAACCTCAAAGAAATGGGAGGGTGTAAATTGAATTTATATGGCTCAAAATATGGCCCAGAGGCGGGATCTGGTGAACATGTTCATGAAATTTTATGTTACACAAAATGAGGCCGACTAAACAGTTTCTTAAGACAGACTCGCCCCACACTGTTATTTGTGCGTGTTACAACATTCCATCGTTTCGTATTTCTGAAATATGAGTGTAGAATATACAGTGTCAGGTTATCTTTATATCTATGCCTTGGTCTTCGAAATATTCTTTCTTTCCCCTCAATCAGGTCGTCCAACTAACACTCTCAGCGCATATTTTGCATTTCCCGTGAATGATACAGGATACGCACGTGTCAGGTTGGACATGAGAAAAATCGAAGGAGATGTCTTTACTTAAATTGGGCTTACACAAACAAAACAAGAAGGGCTTGACCCCACCATCATGAATGGTACACAACAATTAAAAAATATACCGGATGGTGCAACAGGTTCCAGCATCATCTGAGTGATTTGTCACAGCAGGTTATGTAGAAGGGCTGCATCCAATCATAAAATGCCAGAATTCGCGACCACAAAGCTGGCTTAGCGCACTTTATTACAAACCAAGCAGCCAGCCGAGCAGGTAGATTGGCAGGCTGGATGGCGCGTGCATCTGCAGAGATGGTCAACGGCCCCTCTGCTGGAAATTAGAGGGTTCCTCCAGCAGCTCCATGCAATCTCATTTCTTTCTCTTCCCATCTCTGCACAGTTCCTTTCATCGCTCAATATGAAGGAGGCAGCCTATTTGCTTTTATTAGTGCATCTGAATGTTCCCAGGCAATGGGGAGGTACTACGTCACTCCACTTCATTTGCAATTCATCACTCACAATCATCCTCCAGTTCGTCGCCGCAAGAACTCAGATCTAAAAACATCGTTACATTAACCCAGAACACACAACTAACACATATTCTATTTCGTTTGGGAAACTATTTGCGAAGAAAGTCTAAAACATCCACGAAATTAGGCGTCAAATGGGTTTCAAACCTGCCTGATATATAGGATGCCTGAAACTTAAATCTCGAACCAGGGACGTGAGTTTCTTGGGTTTCCCTCAGTCTGCTCATTCCTTCCACACAAATGCTGGGATGGTACCTCAAAATCACGTTCCATATTTCGTAATTCATTTTTTACCAAACATTCTGTCATTCGCTGTTACAGGCTGTACATTGGCTCTGGCGGTTAGGCATTGGATTTCACCGCACGAGCCCTTGCTCGATCCCAGTGGGGCTTCTAGTACAAGAATGTGTATTGAGACAGTTATGTCCTCCGAACATTGCAGCTTCCTCTCTAAATAACATTAAACCAGCGCGCTACATTCATATTTCATTCAACCGTCACTAACGATACATAATGTTTGC
>Ga0123352_10002711_pt1 | contig 24994 bp, 19 predicted proteins | sample TergutLab28metaG_FD_89700 | JGI IMG/M metagenome (GOLD analysis project Ga0123352, IMG submission 89700) | Labiotermes labralis P1 segment gut microbial communities from Petit-Saut dam, French Guiana - Lab288 P1 | ecosystem: Host-associated > Arthropoda: Insects > Digestive system > Gut ...
AACTCCGTAACCGTCCAAAATCGGACACATGTTTATATGAACTTTTTTGATCATAAAGACCTAGGAAATCACCTCCTGCAGTTATGCCCTAAAGTCGTGAAACACCCTGTATATATATATATATATATATATATATATATACATACACATACATACATACACACACACACACACACAATTTACAAATCTAGTCGCGGCCACGTGTTGGAGACCCATACTGTAATCTGAATCAGACGCCAGAGATGTACGAAACGCGTGTTTGTGCCTGAAACGAAACTTCGCGTTCTTACTTAACCACTTAAGGTGCGAGTAGTTATCACAGAGTCACTTCCTTTGAATGTTCTAGTCTCAGACCCAAAAGGTACATTTAATACCCAAACCTGAATGTTATTTATAAGCCTACATGAAGTGGAGTTTCAAACGGGCAGAACTTGGTCAAAACGAAATTCGTCCTGTACCCCATACAGACAGGGGCACGCAATTATTTTTACTCGAGGACGGCAAGGATCTAATTACATGAAACCATGGGACACACATCCTGTTGAGGACAAACCCATATACAAGTCTATACGGACTTCGTTATGTAGCCTATACTAAATGTAACCTGTTGAACACAAAACGCTCCTTATAATTAATTCAGACACGATTATGTGGCCTTGACCGGTGTTTTCGAAGACTTCAGGAACACTCCTCTACCCTAAAAATAGAAATTGGAGTGGCTCCCCCCCCCCCACACACACACACCACAGTAGTAGATACATCAAGGAGTCAGGATACGAAATAAATTTTCCGAGATCACTGCCAGAAATTTCTGTGGGTGTTTAAAACAGCGGTGAAAATATCAGACAGGAACTTACAGACTGTAGTTACAATATAGAGAATTTCAGATCATAACCTAAAACGGTGGGGAAAAAAATCAAAGGTTTGACTTATGTTTCACGAGAGAAAAAGTATTTCGGAAGATCGATTAAGTGTGGGCTTCATGGAGACCACTTTGGGCGGCGGCGACGACGACGATATTTAAACCTTGGCCACGTGCTTAATACGTGCATTGGTACATCACGTGTCTCTGCATAGTCCGTTAGACAGCTTAGTATAAATAACATTTTATACCGAATTTGAATTTTGTGAATGTCCCATCTGAATCGTGGCTGCCGTTTCTCACCGTCTTCCTTAGTGCCTGCAGGCAAAAGCAGACTAGTGCCACTACAAAAATCACGATCCCTTCATCCCACAATACCAAACGTTGCAGTGGAGCTGACAGAACTCCCGCTTCGTATTACGGAGGTCTCGGATTTAAATCAGACTTTTTTTTTTTCGTTTTCCTCAGTTCCTCCATCCAAATGCCGAGAAAATGTTTCGCTTTAGGGCACAAACGCTTCCTTCTACGTTATTTTCAATTCATTATAATTATCGTGTCATTAGAAATTACGTTAATCTAGGCTACTGTTCATGTTTTGTTACCAACATTACGGTCTGTATGATGCTACGCCGTGAAATTCCCGTGTCACATAATACGTGTCACCGTAAATAACAGTGAACTAAGCATTATTATTCTTCGTTTTCAACTGAACACGTGTGTTTTCATTAACACAGCCCCTTCACATTTGGAACTCACCCAGTGTGGATACTTGAAATGTGTTTATTCAAGTAACACAATTATTGCTAAATTACCCAAGACACAAAATACTTGCCGTTCTCTATTTAACCACGAAGGGTTCCGAGCCCAAAATACTGCCACCTTCTAACTGTAAATGCGTCCTGTTTAACTTTCATAACACGATAACATAATCCTACCTGCTAGCTCCGGGCTGTTCTGCCATCTTAAACTCAAGACTCTCACTGAAACCGCATCCACCTTCGTAGAGACGCAGACTTTTTCACTTTACCGTGTCCTTGAAAACTTCGTTTCAGAATAAAACGTAGCTTGTCCTGACACGCACCTTATGAACCATACGACATAAAAGACACAACTCAGCATGCTGCTACTTTACATACGAATAAAAACACAAGAATTACACCACAGTTGCAGCAGACGCTAAGTTCCACTGACAGAAAAGCAGCACTCGCACCTGTCCCAAGAATCACGGCATGCTTGCCGGTAAGCTGTTCCATCTAGCGAACTCACCCAAGCAGTGACCGACTGGTCACGACAAACCGAGCCAAGTGCAGCCGATGTTAATTGGCGAAGATAATATTCTTACGCTAACATGCTTGTGTGTTAGGCCCGAAAAATCATTGATGTTCTAATGCCTTCAAACAATCGGTTAAGCTGCAATAAGTGCAACTTTGCAATTACGAAAGCCCCATAAGAAATCACCGCTGGACCATGGCCCCCCAGGAAAGTATTTGTGGCATTCATTCACCTAAATTGTTTCGAAAATACAATTTAACAAACACGGTGTAATAGTTTATTATACAAAAACCAACAAAATGCAAAATAATTGAATATATAATTGTACAATGAAGACTTTAAAATATATAAATTTACAATGAAGCCAGTTTTAAAGTTTCAATTGTAAAAATTTACATGTAATATTGCGCATTTTGTTGGTGATGGCATCATAAATTGCCATTTAAAATGCGGAAATGAATAACATAACATAGTAGGACTACATAACATAATATTTCAACTTACATAAATAGCAATAAAAAATGTCGCATTTGTAAATAACGGGGTTCTAGTTAATGAAACCCCCTCCCGCTTTTGGATATGTGTATGCACAAGTGCCCGTGATAAATAGGTCCCTGTCACCACGGCATGGAGCGTCGTCAGGGCGAGGAAGGAGAAACAGCATCCATTCTGGAGGGTAGCTGCGAATATATTGAATAAGCTTAACTTTTAATGTCTGCCATCCCGAAGTGTTTAACACATACAAATACACAATGATGTATCAGTCAAACACAACACTTTATTATGTTTATTATTGTACTAGGGCAACATGTTTCGAATCTTATAGAATCATCCTCAGGCTCTTCCAAGAATACAGATCCTTACTTAGCAACGTTTCAAATGCGCTGTGGGATCCAAAACGCTTACATTCTTCTAAAACTATGTATAAAATGCACGTGTCGTTGAGCTCTTATAGTACAATCGAGATACCTAATTTTAAAACTTTAACCGGTACATATGAAAGAGGTTACACCTATATGTTGTTGTTAATTACAAAATATGTATATAACCTTTAAAAACCTTTAAAAACATTAAAAACTATGCGGTAATATTGCGCTTGGTAAGTGATGTCTTCCCTACGTTGATGTCGTATATTTTACTAACTGTTAGGCTGTTATCTCTGGTGTTGAGTGGTTGGATTTCTATACTGACAGTGAAGGCGTATGGATGTCATTTATTTCGCGAAGTTTATTGTTCTTATGCAACTTGTAGGTCATGTATTCTTTGTCACATTGTATATCAGAAGAAATTCCCGTTCGTTGTTATATGCTGGTTGGATGCTGTTTATTTTATCCACGTTGCACTGGTTTTACTCTTGCTGTTTATTTGGTTGCCTTGTTTTGATTCCCACGTTACACTGATTTGTGTGTGTGTGTGTGTGTGTGATGTCCTTGGGTGCTTAACTTCTGGACTACAACGCTGCATGAGTTCTTTCTCTGTGCTCACGCTGTACCATAAGAGCACGGTACATGCATTTTATACATAGTTTTATCAAGAATGTAAGCGTTTGGGATCCCATAGAGCATTTTAAAACATTTTAAGTAAAGATCTGATTTCTTAAAAGGACCTGAAGATGATTCTGTAAGAATCGAAACATGTAGCCCTCGTACAATAATGAACATAATAAAATAAAAAAAAATTGTTGTGTTTGACTGACACATCATTGTATATTTATATTGAATAAGCGGTCGCGGACAGCCGACAAGGGGTGTTCCTCCAGCTTAGGGGTTGGGCGAGGTGCTAACAACTCCTCGCCGAATAAAAGTGTAGTTTTGTACATTTTTTCCTGTCGAACATCAAAAACCAAATTTTTCTCATTTGTTACTGCAATGAAATAGGCATAAATATGTACTTTCTTTGATAACATGCACAAAATAAGAAGTTAAAGTAAATAGGACAAGGCGAAAAAATTTATTTACGAATATATAATATGAAAATACAAAATATTTGCCTACAGATACTAAATAGTCTTCTTCTTCCTTTTCTGTGGCTCCACTACCCACGAAGGATAAGCTCCTCCATAATTACTCTCCTCCATCCTAACCCATTCTGCGCTACATGCCCCCAGTTAAAAATGCCCATCTTTCTTACGTCATTATCTAGATAATCTTTCTTTCATCTATCCTTGGTTCTCCCCTTTGGTCGTTTATCATGTAAATTGGATTTGTATATTTTTTTGTATAGATTCTAAATCGGCAAAAAAAAAATTAATTTTAAACTTAGTTTTTTTATATATATATTCCTTTGTTACTCTCTTCTCTTTAGGTGGACCAGTCACAAATCCTTGTACATAAGGATTTTTAGGACACATCGCTTGGGCTTAAAAAGTTGATGGAAAATTCTGAGTTCGGTGATAGTAATACAATCGTAAATTTGCAGTTTATTTATGTTTGATTGGCTGAGCGTCGGAAAAGAAAATCTTGCGTGGCATTCGGGACGTCGGAAATTTGAACCTCGAACCTGAGACCGGCTTTCCTGACTAAGGGTGCCACGGTTTTTCTCACTCCTCTAACGAACTAGATGGATAGTACTACTGTAAATTAATACATGATCACCATCTTAGAAAACTTCTTCCACTTTATTATTAAATTATTGTCGTCCAACAAATCGCTACACAATTTTAACAATGTAAAACATCATTAAATGAAACAACAATGAAAATAAAAATAAATACTTACTCCACAGAGCAGAGTCCTTCTTGAGAAGCTAACCGGTTTTCAGTTAGTCAAGAAATTCCCCGCGTTTTGCAGAACTCGAAGGTTCATTAAATCATTCACAAGTGCTCGCTACCTGTCTCTATCCTGACCCAGATCGATCCAGTCCATACCCCCACACCCCACTTCCTTAAGATCCGTCTAATTATTATTCTCCCATTTACGCCTGATTCTCCCAAGTGGACGATTTCCCTCAGGTTTCACCACCAAAACCCCGTATAAGCCTCTCCTCTCACCCATACGGCCTATATGCCCCGCCCGTTTCATTCTTCTGGATTTTATCGCCCGAACAATATTGGGTAAGGAGTACAGATCATTAAGCTCCTACTTGTGTATTTTTCTCCACTCCCCTGTTACCTTGTCCCTCTTAGGCCCAAATATTCTCCTCAAAATCCAATTATCAAACACCCTCAACCTACGCTCCTCCCTAGATGTGAGCGACCAAGTTTCACACCCATACAAAACAACAGGCAAAATAATAGTTCTGTATATCTTAATCTTTAATTTCTGGATGACGGTTAGAATAGAATCGTACTATAGTTCGAGCCCTTCCGGGCCCGATGTACCTAGGGCTTAAAACAGGCCCTTTGCGCCCCATAATCTGATACTAAGTTTCAGGAGACCTGTTCCTTTACTTAAGTTCTAGTTGGCCCCTGTACTTAGATTCATAATATTCTCAGGGTCCAAAAAGAAGGAACCCAGATATGCATGTCTGAGTGAAGCCAAGTCCTCACACTCACCCAAAATGTAGACTGAGGTTTCCTCCTCCGTACCACATGTCCTGCAAGTGGGGTCATTACTCAGCTCCATTACATAGAGATGTCTTCTCAGGGTGTTTTGTCCGGTCAGAAGTCCAAAAACAATCCTGGATTGTGTCCTATTAAAGGATAGTAATCGGGTCTTTGTAGCCGGGTTAGGGGCCGAAATCAGTTTTCGAGCCTGTCTCTGAGTACTACAAGGACCACCCCACATTACCAATTATCCACCAAGCGTTTAATCTTATTTTTAATATTCTGCCGAGAGCCCAGGGAAGAACCGCCTCTTCCGAGCTTGTCGGCGATTTCATTTCCCTGCACCCCAGCATGTCCAGAGACCCAGTTCAGTCCCACAGTGTGTCGGGTAGAGATATCATTCAACACCTTTTGTCATTGTCGTACCAAGGGAGACGTTGTTTTGGCAGTCTGAAGCGATTTCAGAGCCGCCTGGCTATCAGAGCATATACTAACATATTTCTCTGGCCTATCCTGAGTTTCAGTTTCATAAACATAGGCTAATATCGCATATACCTCAGCCTGAAATAATGTAGTATGTTTGCCTAGAGAGAACTGAGCCTTCTTCCTAAAGATTGCCCATAGACCCCAGTCCTGGGTCCCTCCGCCATCCTGGACCCTTCTGTACACCAGATGCACACTCTAACTACGGGAGGAGTCCCAGGTCCTCTGCTCCACTCCTCTCTAGTCAACATAGTAACCCTATATTTGGGTTCAGGGTTGAAAAATGGTCTCATAACATCGATCCCCATACTAAATACGGGATATGACCTTTGAAACCGCGTCAGCATAATATTATGTCCTCGATTGGGATGAAGGTAGGACCAACATCCCAGACTCCAGAGGCAATGCGCCGCTGACCTCACCTCACCCTGAATCACCAGATCCAGTGGAGGAAGGCCAGTGAGTGCGTCCATAGCACCAGTAGCAGTAGTGTGCGTATCGCTCCCGTTATCCCCAAGCACGTAAGTCTTTGTACTCTGCTTAGTCTTTTCTTGGCACTAGCCTTCTGACAGCCAGACCACCATGCTAAGGCTGCAAAAGAGAGAGACGGCCGATTGGTAGAGACGTAGAGCCAATGGACCACCTTAGGTCTCAGGCCCCACCTCGCTCCACAGGTCCTCTTTCAGGCCCACAACAAGTTATTGGTGCATGCACATTCAGAACAATGATATTACACCAGGAAACTCTCAGGAAAATGTATATGACACCCTATCGCTAACAAACTCTCTCTTAACTGCTGACAATATTCTGTGTTGTACAAAAAAAATCCTGTTCCCAAGTGATGAATTTCGTTTCCTTTTCCACATAAAAAATTATAATCCCTTGCTCTTACCTTTCCCCCTTTGACCCACCCAATAAATCTAATTTATATCTTGCTAATTCCCTGGCTGCTGCTGTAAGTGGGTGTGCCCTATACAGACGCCTAACAATCCATTTTCGTTTCTTAGGTCCTACCAAAGGATCAGTCCAGGTCCAAGGCTTTCTGTGTGATCATTTCATAACAAGATACGTTTTTACGGTGAAGAGTTGTTAGCACCTCGCCCAACCCCCAAGCTGGAGGACTATCTCTTATCAGCCGTCCGCTACTGCTTATTCAATATATTCACAGCCATCTTCCATACTGGAGGGCGTTCCTCCATCCGCATACTGATGACACACCGTGCCGTGGCGACAGGGACCCACTTATCACAGGAAAATAAAATAAATTAATAAATTTAGAATACTAGATTTGAGGTTCTCAGATCTCTGTTGTAGACGATTCAAATCTTCTAAAACCCCACGTCGCGTCGACTAGTATATAATTAATGACATTTCGGAGGAACGTGCTCCCTGCATCATAAAGGCCTGCTTCAACTTCTAGGCCGTTGAGTTTGAGACATCAAGCTTCTAGGAAATACTGTAATAATTGACCAGTCGACGATATAGTGTAACATCCTAGAAGATTTCGTGTTTCCAGTATGTAATATTTAAAGCTTATATAAACCTGGAAATGGGCTCTCAGACAATAATGTTCTGGGAGATAAACATGATATAAAAAGAAATTCGTTTTATTTTTCTTCAAAAAATCTCCCGTGACAGAAATATGGTTTTATACAGTTTTAAAAGTTGCTGTTACGGAAGGCGTCCAAATTAACTGCATTTAATTCAACGGCTGCGTCAACACTGATGTCCTCAAAATCCTGAAGTCTTCTTCGTTTAAGGACTGTTTTGACTTCAGGGAAAATCGACTAGTGCGACGTTCCAGTGAGTGCAGCGGGTGATTAATTTCCGCCACGCCGCGATTCATGAAGGAGCGCCTCATTATTCTGGCAGAATGAGCAGAGACATTGTAACGAAAATAAACCAGCTGCGTTTATTCTCAAAATTGCTGCCCTACCTCGATATCGGCTTCATTAGCCTTACCATCACTTGCATGTAGAATTCACCATTCACTGTTTATCCTTCAGGTGTTAGTTCTCTGTGGGTCTCATGTTTATAAAATAATTTATGAACGTTGATTTAATCGTGGACCTTCACAAGCGAAAATTTTTAGGAGTCTGTAACGACTTTGTTCTCAATGCCATATTCTGGCGTTTTATGTCAGGATCATAGAGAATCGTAAGACTACTATACAGTAACGACGCAATTCAGCGAATATACATTAATTTGTGAGGTCTGGACGAAATCTTCGCAAGTTGTAACTCCGCGCCATGCTCTAACTTTTATTTCCTGGATACTGCTGAACATAAGACTCGTCTACTGTAACGATGCAATTGAGCAAGTGTGTAGCAGTGTGACAGGTGTGGACGAAAGCTTCACAAGGTGTAACTTAGCGGTCCTTTCTCATTCTCTGTACTGAATGGAACAAACTTTGCGCAGATCATCCCCATTCCCAAGTCTACAGGAACAATCTGACGAATAGTCTCCCGTTAATGTGTAGTTGATCTTCCACCAACGTCAGGGTCATTTGACGGTCTCTTGGCCACAATTTCATTAGTTTTTACAAATGTTGCTGGATTTCGGGCGGTTGACAGTAGACCGCAATTTGGGTCAATTTCAAGGTCTTGGAGCTCCTATCTTATTCTTTCAAACCATTCGAAGGCTCGCGTAGGAATATAGCTTCGTTTCTGTAAACAGCTGCATGCATGTCGTGCGATTCTGTAGCCGTTTGGCCCAGTTTGAAACTAAGGACGATGATCGCTTCCAGGACTGCTACGGATGTACTGATTGAGCTAGAACTTCCTTTTCACTAATCCCTGGCCGCAATATCATGAAATAACAGAAAAGGTCTACAATTATTTCAAGAACCAAACAATATTTGTGCGATAGTATCAATTCCAGAACATTATTGTGTGACCATGTGTGCTTAGGTCTAAACATGCCCAACACAAAAAAAATGATTCTGGCCATACATTCACCATCTTCAAAAATTATTTTCTTTACGCAATAATTTCACAAAATAACCCTGGAATACAAGAGTTTCGGTTTCACCTCATATTGATATGATGAAAGAATTCAAGTTATTTTTAAACACAAACACGTGAATAAATTGCGGTGGGCACTGCAGAGCAAAAATAATTTTACATTGTCTTCTTCTTCTTCTTCTCCACCTCCTCCTTCTCCTTCTTGTTCTTTTTTTGTCATTGTCATTGTCTTCATCACCCTGCATACATACTCAACAAACTGTTGAAAAAATTAATTGCATATTGGAACTTCATTACAACCCATATATTATACTACACAAAAGAGATAATTTACATCCAATATTTTTTACATACTAGGCTAGTATTTAGAATGCATAGAATGTCAATTCTATCACAAAACACTGGAAGCATTTGCATTACCTAATGACCTTGAGAGTTATGTTGAGTCATAAGTTCCTGATACAACAACCAACACTGCATAGAGAGGTGCCAGTTTAGGGACCATATCAAAGCAGTTCCTATCCTTCCAGACTGCAGAATTGGCATGGGTCAAACGCCTCACCTCATAAAACAACATGAAGAAACTCAGCTACGGGTGTAGGAAATGATTAAGCATAGGTAGAAGAACTTGGAACATCCTCACTCTATTCAAGACAGGAGAATGCATAAAATAATATCTGAATCAGGGACACGCAATATTTCTATTCAACATTATAGGAAACTAGGTGGAAAATGGAGGGAATAATGGATGCTTTAGCTTGTATTGTTTTCTATGACAATTTACAGAAAACGGGATGTTTGCTGAAAGATGATGTTCTGTTACTTTGTCTTCCATGGAACTTGTGTAATGACACTATAAATAAAAACAATTATGATACACCACCACCACCAACACCTACAACAATGCTACTACTACTACTGCTTAATACTTACTACTACTACTACTACCACCACCATGGTATCCTGTTTTTTCTTTTTACGTTTTTTCTTTGTGTTGTTGTTCAATCCATCAGAGCAGACATGTGCAACCCATTCCAGTCTTTTGAGTTTCTTGCATGTACCACATTTATGTCCTTAAATAAATCATACATTTCATTATTACAGTGGATTATCCACCATGCGTGTTTGTATATTGGCCCATATATTCTTCTAAATATTTTCTGTTCAAATGTTTTAAGGATAATTTCAACCTTTTTGGATTTATCCAAATTTCACTTGTGCAGCATTTGATTCATCTGATTATGTTTTATGTATTCGTAGCGTTATGTTACTCTAAACATCGTATTACTTTGTGATGTTTAATAATGAAACATTGGGTGCATTGGCTGCCAAATTCACCTTTGCACTTATATACAGTCACTATTATTTCTGGTCAGTGCAGACCCAAGATATTTAAGTTCCTCCACTGCTTTAGATTTACTCCATCCTGTATTGATGTGTGGCTCCTTGCCTTTAACTGCTTCCTTATCTTCGTTCTTTCCTGAATTATCTGCAGTCCCACTGATCCACCTGTTACTGCTGAGTCCTTTTGTACTTCCTCCATTATTGGTAATGTCCTTCTCAGAATGTCAATTTTGCCAGCTTGCCCAATTAACTATTATAATAAGTGACGGTAATATTAATTGAAACATTGTGTTACAAGTAATGGCTAAACGTAATGCACTGACAGAATTCAAATAGTATATACCAAGGCAGAAACATGTGTTTTGTACAAGAGTTTTGGTTAATAAGAAGTGATTGATTTGATCCAGTTAGTAGATGAAAGTGACTGATATTTAATAAACTGTAAAAATATGTCCTAGTACCATTTGTGACAAGACAAGACTAGCATATGACAAATTTGCAGTACAAGACATATATGCAAAGAACTGTCAAGAGGCATTATATATTGTCCAACTGTTGGAAGATGGCATTTTTATAAGATTTCCATTGATAATGGGTTGATTGTTGCTGACTTTGGCATCAGTAATCAGGTGAATGTATTACTTATTTACTAAATAGGAAGGTAAACAAGAAAATGGGGTGACCTGTGACCGTTTTAATGACAGAGATGCTGACTGATGCGGGACATATTTAAGTAGGAATTGCATTAAATGTTACACAAGAATTTTGGGAGAAAAACTGACAAATATGATATATAAATCTCAGGTGCACGCCCAGAATTTTACTAATGGGGCTGACCCTGAGGTTATATGTAATTTATGAATTATTTTAAAAATTATATTATTAAAATCATGTTGTAAGTGTAACTGCAAAGGAACAGTGATTGAAGCTGCATTCATGTACATACAAATTTAACTGCATGTTCCATGACCCAATCACAGTGTCAAATCTTCTTCTTTTTTCAATTTTATTACTTTATTTTTCAAAAGCCTAATGTAATAGCCATCAGCTGATTCCAGTGGCAAGTTTTAGCTGAAAGGTAAATCACATAAGACTCTTGATATCATTTTGCCTATAAAATCTGGGTTCTTTAAATTGCGGTTTTAGGGGTTTTGGGGGTTTTGGAGGGGGATGCAGCCCAGAAGACCTCCACCCCTTGGGTGCACCCCTTATAGAACTGAATCAGGAAGTGAATATGCAAAAATACAGTATGGATTTTTCATTGAGGGTGGAGAGCAGCAGAGGAATTATCATGAAGGCAAAGGCAGTGCTGCTGTGGTAAAATAGCAGCAGCAGGAGTAGTGGTGGTAGTAGTAGTTGTAGTAGTTGTTGTTGTTTTTGTTGTTGTTGTCACACTAGTGATATTTAATGTTTAGGCACTTGTAAGAGTTCCATTTGCCTTCAAGCATTCCAATATAATGTTACAGTTCATGGAACATTCACAGGTTTTAAAAATGTGCAATATGGAAGATGTTCTTTATTCAATATGGGCATATCTTCCTTGCACACGACATATCATAAATGGGTGATGTGCGTCACCATCTCATGCAATGAGTGACAATGGTGTCCACAGAAAGCAACCTACACTATAGCCCAAGAACATATCTTAGTATTTTATGTTAAAACATAATGAAGCAAGTTGCAAAGGAGGTAACTTGTCATGAGCAAAGATGGAGAGAAAATGGTTGGTATGATGATGAGTGAAATGTAGTAGTGGTGGAAAGAAACCAACCTAGCATGAAGATGATGCAGGGCAACACAAGAGCAAAAGTAATGAAGACAGACAGGAGAAAGAAGCAAGCTGGAAACCAGAAGACTAAGGAGGGCAACATTTTTTGGAACATATTTATGATAACAGTGAAATAGAGATAAGAGAGAAAATTCTGTATGAAGAAGTTAAAGTATGTACTGAAGTAACCCGAAAAGAAATGAGCGTTTCAAGGCTGTAGGGACCTAAACAATCATCACACACTAGGGAAAAATAACATTTGTGTTAAAGTAATGAAATATGATTGGTTGTATCTACTGAAGTAAATGAACAAATTCATATCATTAATGTGGAATATGTGAAATTAAACCAGAAGAATGCCAATTATAACGAAGTGTCCAAATCACAAGAGGGTCACAAATTGAAGTGTAGTAACTACGTGGAAATTCTTTTATTAAATTCAAGTCAAAGAATTTTTATTAAGGCTTTATAAAAATGGTTGGTTATTTTTATAGTCAGAGGGCTATTTAGATCACAGAAAACTGCTTATCATTCCTTGCATTGAAACTGATGATGAAGGAGGCCCATGCATTTGGTATTGATCTACATGTATTATTTATTAATTTTAAGCAAGCTTATGATAGTGTACATAGAAAACATTGGCATGAAACATTAAGGATATATCGGATCCATAAGAAACTGATTAATGATTGTCAGCACATTATACAAAAATTTTAATTTAAATTTTAAATGTGGGCTTACAGATCTTTGAGTAACAACATGGTGTCATACTACCTGTGCAATGTTTTATGCATATGCAGACAGATGGCTGAATTATAATGCCACACCTGACACTTTATATAATGAGTATTAACTTCTAAAAGGAATATTAATGTTATGTTTTTCAGAATTTAATGCAACACTTAACCAAATGTACATATTAAAACCCAAGCTTTATCCTACCAGAATTACTGTTATGCATTTATTATTAAATATTAATTCTCTGAATGAAAAATAGTATTAATAAACGGTACTTTAAACTGTCAACACAGATTTATTAATGTTGATATTAATTAATCAAATTATTATATGGCAACATGTTTTGACCATATTACTACCATTCTTGGGCAAACAATTAGTATATGAATATATACATATTACAGTTGTATAAACTTATGTGTCATTCGTTTGAGATCTCATCGTGACAAATTCTTTTAAAACATACTGCTATAATTTTTTTTGAAAATTATTATTATTTTTAAATAATAGATATGATAACATTAAAACACACAAAATACAAAAATGTTAAAAAAATCATCTGTGATGATATTTTTCTTTTGGTGAAGTGTAATGTACATTTAAGGAAGTGGCGGGTTTATATGTATGTTTAAATTTGCAATAATGTCTTTTAAATAAAATTATACTGTATTTGGTTGAAATACTCCATTTTCTTGAAAGCAATATATGAAAAGAATCTCTGTAGATGAGCTCTCAAACCAATTGATACATAATTCTACACAATTTTAAAATGTATGCATATTTATAATAATGTTTGGCCTGATACTTGCCTGACCCACTAATATTGTAACTGTTTATATCGATGTGCAATGTATAATAATTATGTTTAACTATATTGTGTATACTACTTTGACAAGTTCCACATCCAGTGGTGTCTGTACACAATGATGGATTTATGGAATATAATAAACGATATGATATGAGCACAATCATAATATTGTTGAATTAATATCAATATTAATAAAGTTGTGCTGACAGTGTACACTACCATTCATTATTACAAACAGCACAATGGGATTCCTAATATCAAAATCAAGAAATAATAGTAACTTCTACAAGACATATTTGATGGGCCTGTATCAATCAAATTGCAGGCCACATGGCTTTAAAATGCATATTTTAACATAATATTGTGTTTGCTATATGATGGCAAAACACTCTTGTAGTATTTTAAAACGTTGTTTAAAGGTGGCCCCGCTATACTCTCACACACAAAAACTCATAACTCACCCAAGAAATATTATTTTTTTTCGATTATCACGCCCCCCCCCCCTCCCAACCATCTCTGTCTGAATCAGATGTACTCCTCCTTCTCCTACTCTTCTACAATTACTACCCTGACAGACCCATGAGCCACAAAAATGATCACCTAAGACTCTCTTACTGGTAACACAAAGACACTTTTTATGGAGTATGAAACATAGTTAAGGACTGTCTTAATATTGTATATACGGTGTATTACGTTCATATTAACCGTCTTTAAACCAACATTTAATGTACCTATTGTACAGTATTTACCACTTTATATTCTCCTACGCGTTTTGGCGCACGTCGGCTGTAAAACCTTGTCCGTGTTCAGTCAGTTGATGTTCAGAAAATCGAACAGTTAAATATGAGACTCCCTGAATAGGTGCATTAAATGTTAGTTTAGATAAACGTAATTAATAGTTGCGTATAGTTCTACCTGTCACATGGCTAATTGAACCATTCAATACCAACCGCGAATTTTTGTACAGGGCCGGAAACTTTGTCATATATACACCTTAGTTTTACAATGGGGCTTGTTGACAAAGTCAGCTGATTTTGTGAACACTTACGAGCGTTTTGATTTTCGTTTGTTCTGCCAATGCAATTCATGTTTCTTTTTAATGCTTTGTCAATGAGCGTATTCCTACAATGTTGTGTCGAACACATTAGGTTGGCAGTCTGTGGACTGACCAATCATATTTTATACGGAAGTGCCAATAGCAACATGTAACTATTGGTATCGTAGTGTTAAGGTTACTGTTAATGTGCAATGCTTAGAGATAGGATTTGGTGCACCGGGATAACATTTCTTGGTTGTGTAAAGTAGGTGATTTGTTTCACATAACATGGTTTAGGTTCAAAGGGAAGTAATTTAAGGTTTCAGAGTGTCGTCTGTCATACAACAACGGTAGGCCAATCCTAAACCTCAAGCATGCATCCGTTACATTAGCTGCTGGCGTACAAAGTAGTGTTTGTTTTATATACAATGGCGTGTTTTCTGAGTAATAGGCACGATACAGCAATTACAATTCCAAAGGTAGAAAAAAATGAAAATATCTCTGTTTACATTATCATGGTGAGAGTGGGCAGTATATCGTGGACGGTGCCGCATCGATACAATGATTTTGTCGAGCTTCATGAAAAACTTTCCTCAGACCACGGAGTAGCAAAAGATATTTTACCACCAAAAAAAGTGATCGGGAACCGAGATCCAGCCTTTATTGAAAAAAGAAGAGGTGCCCTTGAAGTGTATCTGACATCCGTTGTCAGTTTTCTTCAGCGTACAATGCCAAGAGAATTAGCATTATTTCTGGACTTTCATCTTTATGATATTTTATTCCTTCTGCAGAACTTGGCAATGCATTTTTTTATGGATGGGGATTCCTTGTTGCAGATATCCAAGAGTTATACATTCACTACTTTTCAGGTATGTGGGGATTGTTAGTTTATAGCAAACACTGTGTCACGATGGGTTGTATATTGCCAGCATAGCACGCTAAATGTATGTGTTTGTGGGTGTAAATTTAGCAGGTTCAGCTGCACTGAACTATTGAAGCTTGCCACCATAATGATGACTTGTTTCTTTTGTCATTTCTGGCATGATATGTATGGGCTGGTATAATTCAGTAAAGCAAATGACTATGGACTAGATGACTGGGGTTGATTTCCTACAAGAAGAAGGGATTATAGTCCTTGCTGCCACACCTTGACCAGTTGTGATGGCCATCCAGCCCCAAACCAATATATATGAGGGGGAGCCACTGGTGATACAGCAGCCAAAGCATGAAGTTGACCACCCACCTCACCTGCCCACCCTTGAATGGTGAGGTCTACAATGTGTCAAGCTTTATCCCCATTCTTTGTGTTTACCTTCATGTGACAGTAATAAGAAATAGGTATAAATTTGCTGCTACTTTTTATACGTGAAGGTCTACTGTCTTCTAATTGGTTTGCTGTTACAACATATAGAGACATAGTATGCATGGAAGCAGTTTTCTAAATAGTGAAAGTTTGTTTCTCAAATTTCTACCGACTGAAGACAGATAGGCACCCAAGTATATAATGAAAAATTTTTCCTTATTTGTCATCTGAAAAATGGGGATCGCCTTATAATTGCACTTCAAGTTAAATATGTTCTGTATGGGTAAGATTATTTTTCCTGAAAATTAAAGAATGGGAAGGGAAGGCATCATTTATGCAAGGTTGTCTTATATTCAGGTAGGCATGTAATAACACTGGGTTTAATGCATCATTATTAACCTGCGCAGTTCTACTGTTCTGGCAGCCCATATTCTTTCTGAATCAGCACAAAATTTCAAAATGTCAAACTAAACAGTCTGAGAAAAGTGTAAATTTCTGAGGGATTTTTTTGCTTTGTTGTTTGTGCACAGAAATACATTTTGTATTCCTAATTTTTTTTTTCTTTTACTTCCAGTTGCATGCCATCAGTGAAAGATTGAGGCAGCCATGCCCTACACTTGAAACTCTGGATAACAGATTTGATTTTAGCCATGTACTGGATTTCTGTTGTCAACTTGTGAGTGTTACAATTAAAGGCAGTAATGACCCCATTGGTACCAGCAATATTATACCAAACAATCTCTTATTTGAATTGTCAGCTTTTAAAACACTACAAACATTGAATATAATTGGTTTTCCAGTTTCCAACATTTTCAGTATAGGTACCTTGCGCACTACTGTGAACTCCCTGAATGTTCACCATGCTGAACTTGAGGGAATCACACAAATTCTGTTGTGTGATGACTTGCACAAAAATGTGATTTATACAGGAGATTCTCACTCATGGAAGAAGATTGTTGAAGCAAATTTCAGTCACAATCAAATTGAAACTATAGACGAGGGTGTGAAACTGATGCCAAATATTGAACACTTAACTTTGAATTACAACAGAATAGGTGCCTTGAGTAATTTGACATCATTGCCTCATTTGTCACATCTCAACCTTTCAGCCAACCGCTTCATTGAAGCAATTGATTTTCATATGAAGCTTGGAAACATACGTTACATTGATCTTTCTCTAAATAGTATTAGTTCATTGCAAGGATTCTCCAAACTGTATTCACTGGAAGGTCTCGATCTTACTGCAAACCAGGTATCAGATTTATCAGAAATTAACCATCTTAGTAGTCTGCCTTGCCTGGAGAATTTAATCCTGACAGGCAATCCAGTTGCAATAGTTGTTGATTACAGAGTTCGAGCTCTGGAGCTGTTTGGCACAAAGGCAGCTGAAATATGTCTAGACAATGAGAAGCCATCACAGAAAGAGCTGGACACTGTGGCAGTCCTGCAGGCAATAAGAATTGTGAAAGAAGGCAGAACACCTACATTTGTTCCTGAAGCTACCCATTTTCCCATAAGAAACTAATCTTTATGAAAAATTCTTGTTACCAGATGTGTTATTTACACTGGCTTGTTTTAAATACTATGGCCAAAAGATATGAACTTCACTTGTTTTATTCCAATTGTTTATTTTCAAATATATAAATGTATATTTACAGATATTAACTACCTTGAATAGTGATTATGTTCATACAGTTATCCCCTGAAGTTACATTGTTGTTGTTTGTCAGACTGGCATTGTTAGTCGAGACATATTTTACCATAAACATAGTGTTAATATGAAGAGGGTGGTTCCACACAGTCTCTTTTAACCAAGAAAAAGGGGATATTCACTGTTATAAAAAATTGACAAAAAACATGAAATGACAAACAGATGACAATTTAGGGAGGAGGAACTTCCTCTGATTATTATCTTCACTGTCAAACTACACTGGTGGCAATGTGTGAATCCTTAATGATTTTGCTGCTTGCTGCTCATTTGAATCAATGTCATCGAACTCCTTGATACCAGTTCCAGTGACTCCAAACCCCTCATTCAGCTTTGAAACCATTATGATCCTATCTCTAGGCTTAGGCACAGGTTCCTCAGCTTCTTCAAGGGTGCTTTGCTTCCAAATTTCAACAAGATTGTCAAGCATAAGCTCCTTGTCATTAGAGTTTACCAACTGAAAGACATATTCAGCATTGTACATATTAATTTGTGCACTTGGCTTAACATATTGGGTCTGCAGAAAACAATGTAAGTCAGGGGATGATTGTTCTTTAATATAACAAGTATGGACCAAATATGTGACCTGTATGTACTCTATAAGATATGGTAATGGACATTTCTGACAGCAGTGTCTATCTTTTTATATACTGTGGTATGTTGAGAACGTTTTGTTTGCAGAGCTATCAAACAAACAAAATGGTACCAAAAGGCTGCATTATAACCTATCAGTGGTCAGTGAAGTGACACTGAAGTAAGGTGATGGTTAGAATGTAGATATGGCACTAAAAACATGTTCTAAAGCCTGTGTTAAATGAGTTTATTACTGTCTTCCTTTCTATATTTATTTCCCCAGATACTGTCTTCTGTATTTTCTTGTGTGCTGTTCATCAGTGTATGATCAATTTGGAGTTTTCAGAACAAATTCATATGTGGTATTTACCCATAATATTAGGTTATTTGTAACACTCTGTGTGGATACAACAGTTTTGCTTCATTTGAGAGCTGTGACTGATACATTTAATAGTGCTACATATATGGCTCACTCATATATATATATATATATATATGCCAGCAACTGTAAATGAATCTGAATAGTGAGGGTGAAAGGTTATTCACATTGGTTGTTGTACTGTCTAACATGAAGGTACAAAACAAATACTAATAATCAGGACAAGATTCCTGAAAAAATACAGATTATGGGGAACAAATGAAAGGCTTTATTAGGTTATTTAAATAGTCTTCTCTGTGATAAATGACTGAGAGTATTGCAGATATGTGATTTTTATTAATGTATACCAATGTTATAAGAAAGTTTGAAATTTACAATTACGTTATTTTTGTAACTCTTTTAGCATACTTATATTTAATGTTGTTGCAACTGCTAAGGTTATTAGAATCAAATAAGAAATTATAGGTTGATTGTGAAGAACCTGGTAAGAAGTTGTATTGAGTAAGCTAGTGCAGAAGTAGTGCTGTGCACTTGCATGCAGAAGGTACCTTGTTGAATGTTGGTTATCATGGTGATCACAGTTTTCTTGGTTTCTGTGTGTGAATGGCACAGGATAGTACCTTGAAACAGGCCATGGCCACTCCCTTCTATTTATTTTGGTACCATTCATAGTCATATTCCCATCTCAAACTCCAAGAGGCTGGAGAACCAACAAAGGATTACAGAATATGCACAAACAGTTATAAAATGGTACATAATATGTTACATATATGACCCTTAGCTTTGGTATAGGCTGTTCTGCATGATCGAGGTTTTATGTGTGACTTGCCATCTCACCCATGACTGCTGTTTCGTAATAATTTGTAATCACATGCCTGATTTGCTTTTTGTGATAAGTGAAGACCTTTCCACATGCATTCAGATCAGGACCATTAGCTATCTAAAATTTGTCATGAGCGAGAACTTCCATTGTAAATACAAATATGAAACCATGTTCAAGACCTGTCATTGAGCAGGTGGGATGTGATATTTTATTGATGATTTGTGGTGGTTAAGCAGGCCACTGGTACTGCAACAAATAGGAAGATGCAGCATGACTATCTAATCCCATTTTGAGCCACATTTAGCCCAGTCCACATCACCAAATCCTTACCTTCAGTAACTTCAATTTAAATGTTATTCTCCACTTGTATCTTTCTTCCAATTAGCCCCTTTACTTTACAGAATCCCTTTTTGAACCCTGAGGATGGGATTGATAGGTTGCCCCAAAATGTCTGTAAGAAACTACCATTACTCACGGCTTAATAACCCAGAAGAGCGCATTTCTCACCTGTTTCGCAGCAGAAGCCATAACTCACAGAAGGTACAGTTTAATTGGAACATGACCTCCATATACTTAGCCTATTAATGTTAACCTAAAATATTTGTGAAGTCAGTATCAGAGTAGAAGGTAGTCCACATTTTTCCACCTTTCTGAATTTTCAGTGGAGCACATTAAGTTACAAATTTTCCTGATGTTTCATGCTGGAATATATGATAACTGGTAGAAAATTGGGAAAATACTTGTCAGTATCTAGTTGACGTCACTGATAATTTTATGAGATAAAAAATACATGAACAAGATATTTATGTTTCCCCAGGGACTTACAGTATTTGAATGAAATCCTGATTTGTATGGCAGTGAAATAACTATTGTATCAGACTTGTGTGCATTGGAAGATGGAAAATTGACAGATCCCTAACTTTTTAGCTAATACGTGGCCAATAATGTAGGACTTTCCATATACTGCCATGCCTTCATGCATACAAGAAACAATCTGATACTGATAAAAAGGTGTGTAGTCTCATCTATGAAATAAGACTGGCTGTACAATATGGATTCTCCATTTGCAATATGGCTGTTAAAGAACTGTGATGGAGGAGCTTAATTGGTATTAAGACAGGCTTGTGTCTTCATGTAATATGTCCATTTATTTTAATGTATTAAATCAATGTATATTTGTAAATGATGTGTTTTTATTTTAAAGAGACTGATTTTAAAACTTTACTATGGAAGGAAAGGCAGCAGCCTCCATACTGACTATGGATATTAAATTGCATAGCGATATCCAAATGCTTCAGTCCATGCAGTATAGCTAGCAACAATATTTACTCATTTTATACAGTTCGGCTATCCATTTGTATAATTTCCACTAGAACATATTTCAACTACATTTAATTTGTCAGATATAATCCCTAAGGTTCTTTTCTCTGTTAGAATCCCGCAAACTGAACCGTGGTTGGCTGCAACCATCTCATGTAATTTACCACTCTAAGATCAAATGTCAGTTGTGTCAAATTGACCTGAGTGGTTCTAAGCATCTAAATTCCTTTGGAAGGTTGAGTTCAGGGAAGAGGTTAGCCTTACACCATTATTAAAAGAATTCTGTGCTTCCCATGTACATTTGCAACTTACAGTCTGAAATAGGGTTTGAATCATTATTCCAGACATTATAATTTTGACCAATATGGATTTCAAGCAGAACCAAACTTCTGTGAATTACGTCTAAGGTACCTGAATTTACTGATGTCAGCACAGTGGTTGCCACCAATATAACTAATTCCACAGTGGTTGTTGGACTGTCTGAATATATGGTAGTATCAGTCAGATTCAGAAGAAGTACATATTCTGTCACTTCCCTGGAGTACTTACACGCTCCTGTTTGTTGTTTTCCTCAAGGACTGAAGCATTTTTAATAGTTTCACAGTGACCTTCCTAACTCTACATTCTTTACCTGTATGGCCTGGCTTAAATATTCCAACTACTACATAGTATTTTCGTCGTTATACCGTGCATGTTGTCAAGTCACTCTATTTTACCAACCACTGCACTTATATAAATTTATAAAATTTACACCTTAAAACATTACCTACATAGTAGTTATTTTTTTGCCTTCACATATCATCACTGGAATTTTATAATATAACATCAGCTGTCACTTCATTACATAATTTTCTAAAATTTTATTACGAGGGGCGGCTGATAAGTAATGCACACAGTGAAATATGTAGGAAAAGAGACCATATGTTTAAACAAACGAAAGTAGGAAGTAAAGTACAATATTTTAGCTACAAATTGACATACTTATTTTTCAACATAGTCGCCTTGTCGTTCAATACATTTTTCCCAACGTAAAACAAGTTTACGCATGCCGTCAATGAAATGAATTCAGGAGTTCTTTGTTTGATCCACGACGTCACAGTTTGCTTCACTTCATCATCTGAGGTGAAATGAGTCCCCTTGAGATCCCTCTTGAGGTGAGGAAAGGAATGGAAATCGCTTGGCGCCAAGTCAGGGCTGTAGGGCGGATGGGAGAGAACCTCAAACTTCAGCGTTTCCGGAGCATCAATCGTTGCGCGAGCAGTGTGCGGTCTTGCATTGTCACGCAGCAACAAAATCCGCGATGTTGACCCCCTAACTCGACACACCCTCCACCGTAGGTTTTTTATTGTTTCGATGTACCGAGCTGAATTGACAGTCTTCCCAGCTTCCAAAAATTCTGTCATGTAAACGCTTTGTGATTCCCGAAAAACAGTCAAAAGAATCTTGCCGGCAGACGGCATTGTTTTGAATTTTTGGGGGGCGAGGCGATGAAGTGTGCCTTTATTCCATACCCAGTCGTTTTTCTTCAGGGTCAAAATGATGATTCCATGACTCATCCCCAGTAACAACATTCAAAAGAAACTGATTTCCCTCTTCGCGATAGCGCTTCAAAAGTTCTTCACAAATTTCAACACGTTTGTTTCTTTTCCAGCGTCAACATGCGTGGCACCCATCGAGAACAGACTTTTGTGTAGCCAAGTAAACCAATGATATAGCCCACTCTTTCTTTAGACATTCCTAGCCTACCTGCTATCTGCTTCTGGGTGTTACGGCGGTCATGCTTGATCAGATCATCAACCTGTTTTTGATGCTTGTCATCTGTCACGGACACCGGCCTTCCACTGCGAGGTTGGTCAACAATATTGGCACGCCCTGGTTCACATTCACGAAATTTAATGGCCCAGCAGTTTACTGTAGTTCTGTTAACAGTGTCTTCATCATACACAGCCTGTAAACGGCGATGAATTTCAGCTGGCGTTACGTTTTCAGCACTTAAAAATTCAGTCACGGCACGTTGCTTCAGTCTCGTTGACATACCGCCATAACACGACTCCATGTTAACACGCACTGTTTTAGAACCGGTGTAGAGAAAGGAATGAAACTTTGCACCACTGTGCAGGAGGGTTGTGACTACAAGGACACACTGCGCACGCATCGCTACTTTGCTTCGTCGGCAAAATATTTCACTGTGTGCATTTCTTATCAGCCGCCCCTCGTATTTCCAACTCTGCAACTTAATAATACTACCAAAATCTGCTGCAGTACATTTCCATGTTTGTACTACATAATCTGAAGTTACAGCTTGTACAAATTTTATCTGTTTGCTACCAATTTCTACATCCCCAGCTGTAATGATTCATTAACTATTACTATTCATGGAAATACAAGTTTTTCTGTGGCTGTGCATTCACATTATGATAAAGCACCATGGAAGCTTAACCTCACCACTAGATTGAGTTGAGTAATCACCTTCATTCCCTAGCCACTTTAGTCATGGGGAACACTAGATTGAGTTGAGTAATCACCTTCATTCCCTAGCCACTTTAGTCATGGGGAATAAGCTGACAGTACCCACAGAACATGGGGTTGCGTAAGCCTCAAAAATAAATTTTAACATTTGGGTAACTGATCTTGCATCATTTCACTCAAAGCCAATTTCAATCACTGATTCTAAATGTGTAGTTTAAGGTGCCCTGTGAAAATATATTGGAAGGGAAGAAGAAGAAGAAGAAGAAAAGAAAGAAAAAAAAACTTTGGACCTTCCTAAAAATGTTTAAAATATCTGTATAACGACTGCACAAGCACTTGGTATTGAGATTCTCACCAATTTAAAAGCAGTCTTAAATCCAACATCAGCTTGCTGGGCTTATCACAGCTTCATCAGTGCATTAGCAGTTGTTTTGAGGGTTCCTGTTGGGTCTTAAATGACCCTCAGTGGCATTACTGTACATCCCTCTGAACATGCAGGTCTCATACTTGATGTTAGCAGTTATATAACTTCATTTTACAATATATATTCATATGTCATTGCTAGAATGCAGGACAAAATCACAGTATCAACATATCTATGGGATAGAACAGGTGCTCAGTAGCAATGCTGGGGCTAGATGCTTCCAAGGGTCATGTAACAGAACATGAAAACTCTGAATTCTAATTCCTAATCTGGACAAAGATCCAGTGATCATATCGGGAGGCAGAGTCTTGTAATTGCACGTTTATGATGTGGTAGTGTACACACCATGTCACCTGTATGGGGAATGGCTTCTAACCGACCCGCCCAGTAACACCAGCAGGAAACATAAGAGCATCTTAACTATGCTTGTTCAGTGGATTAGACTGCTTGTAATGACATTTCACATGAATCCACTAGAACCTGGTTTAAAACATGCTGTTTGTTAAACAACACTAATGGTCCTGTAGGAAGATGACAAAGATGAAAACACTTCTTCTAGTGATGTGTTTGCAGTGACTAGGTGACTGAGTGATGTGATCGGTAACTTTTTACTACAAAAATACTCTAATATTTTAACTCTTATTATTTACTTACAAAAATTAAGCATGCAAATGGAAGTAAGTCAGTAACTAAAAACTAGCTCACTCAAGCCATGCAGCAGAGTCATTCTAAAACAGCTTAGTTCCTCAGCTAGTCAAGAAATGTCCCACATGTTATACAACCTTAACACATTGCCGTCGGCTCACGCAGATATGCGTGATTGCTCACCCATGCGTTGTTGGCGGGCCCCGCATTTCTGCGTTTTCTTACACGACGTCCAACACGCGCGTTTTCAAGCTGGTCTGACACACTGATCGCTTCAAGGTTATTGTCAGCTACATGCAGGATGTTTGGATCTCAATTTACAAGCAGACAGACCGCTCTTGAACCCTATTTTAGAACGATAAGCCTGCAAAATATTATAGGATTGAACATTAAAACGTCCGGTCACCAGGGGGTATTTAATTAAAAGACCAGCCCGACGGCACTGTGTTAATATTCAATACTCTTATGCGTATTGGACCGTGCATCATCTTGATATTTGAATAAAGGTAGACCAACTTGATGACACTTGCTTTATTATGTCAATTTACTGCTCAACATGTTTCGGATGTTAATACATGTTAATACATCGGCG
>Ga0123352_10002712_pt1 | contig 24993 bp, 16 predicted proteins | sample TergutLab28metaG_FD_89700 | JGI IMG/M metagenome (GOLD analysis project Ga0123352, IMG submission 89700) | Labiotermes labralis P1 segment gut microbial communities from Petit-Saut dam, French Guiana - Lab288 P1 | ecosystem: Host-associated > Arthropoda: Insects > Digestive system > Gut ...
AGAAAAAAACGGAGAGTATACACCATGTTTAAAATATTCGGTACCTATATTTGTTGAATAAATATATAAAATGCAACTTTGGAGGTTAGCGGTGCGGTACATCAACTATAGTTGACGTTAGGCATCAAAAGGTTAAAGATGTATCAGATCTACATCTTCACTATTCATGAGTCGTTAGTGCTGTGCATGTGGTTGGTACAATAAATTGAATACAAGCCAAAGTTTGTTTAGACCTGACCCGTGGAGTGTGGGCCCAAACCAAACACCACTCCATTAGTGCAATTGCTCTCTTGAGGAAAAAGTAGGCTGATGGCTTTTATGCTGTTAAGTGCCTCTATCTGCTGCTCAAAGAAAAAAAACTGCTTACCAATATGGTCCCTTCATCTAGATGATTGGTTCCATTCTTACAAACATGCACCTCAAACTCCTTGTGAGTCTTGAACACAACTAAACATGTCTTACAGCATAAGAAAGGCAAATTCTCAGGCAATAATTGCATTTCATCATTCAGCCCTGTTGAGTCTTCAGATATGGTGTATGACCCACTGCTGATGTCTTCGGTGGTGGTGTCAGTTCGTACCGTGTGAGTCTGCAAGCAAGCAGTGAACCACTGCAACTGTTAGGGTACAACATACTGATGGATACATGAATAATGAAGAAGGGTAGAAACGTGTTCATCTATTCTGAATTCACACTTTCTAAGTGCTCTGTGGTTTTGCACTGATCAGCTGGTACTAATATTAATCTACTGCATACTGGTTAAACATTCCTTGCATAAGTTGTCTTTAACATTAAGCTGTACTGTATACCACAAATGTTTAATGAACTTTTACTTAATGTATATAAATATATCATGTATCAGTCAAACACAACAAGGTTTTTTTATGTTTTTTTTATTACTTGGGGATAAATAAACAGCAACCAACCACAGCATATAACAACGAGCAGCAATCTCCCCAAGACTATGTAAGTAATAACAGAATTTTAAAACCCATATATCATGTTATACTAAGACAACACTGTTCACTCATTGTTTCCATATCTATATTTACAGAATATGACTTGTACTACACAGTCTGCATATATAGACAACATGTCTCACGAGCAATAAACTGTGTGGAATAAACTGACATCAGTACACCATCAATGTCATTGTAGGAAGCAACCATCGAACGCTGGAGATAAGAGCCTAAAAAGTTCATCAAGAGTATAATACCAACACGGAAGATATCACTTACCAAGCACATCATTACTGCATAGTCAATGTTTATAATGTTTTAATGTTTTATACACTTTTAAGTTAATTAGTAACAGTATATATAACAATATCCAACATTGTCCACAATTACATGTTTCAAATACATACATTTATATTCCTTTATATGTACTGGTTAGTAATTTTAGAACTAAGTATTCTGGGTGTATAATAAGAACTAATGGCACTTATATATTTTTATACAAAGTTATATCAAGAATGTAAAGCATCTGGGATCCCACAATGCATTTTAAACAGTGTTAGGTAAGGATCTGTATCTTAGAAGGGCCTGATGTTGACTAAGTAATAGTCAAAACATGTTGCCCTAAGTAATAAAAAAACATAAGAAACCCTGTGTTTGACTGATACATGGTATATTTATATATGTGTTAAACACTTCAGGGTGGCAAATATTAAAATTAAATTTTACTTAATGCTTGTAACTACCACATTTACCCCAACACAATCTTCACTTGTCAGAAAAATACATACACACAATACGTTCAGCTTTGTGAGTTTTCAGGCATTTGCAGAGCTACAGTTGAGATCTCTGTTCTTCTGGTACATGGTGCCATGTTACTGGGAGATTGGTGCCTGATGTTTCAAGGACATTACTGTCTTGACATGTCACACACCAATCAGCCAGTAACACTGTGCCTCATCTGAGAAAAACAAAGACCACGTTTAACATGGTGTGTGATTAAAAGGCCAACTCCCTCCAAATCCTGAGATGATGAATGGGGAAAAAATTCTCACTTTATATTGAATTAAACATGGTACTCATGCATGTATGATAGATAGCTCTTCCACATTGACAGAGTCATGTCTGCTTATAATGTAACTTACCCTTTTTGTATGTGCAGTTAAGAACTTCCTGGATGTGAACACCATATCACAGTGATTACAGTTGTATATTTTGCTGCCTCTAGGTTTTGTTTTGGTTGTTGGTGGTACATCTTTCTGACATTTTGTAACACACACTGGTAACTTTGTTTCGATAACACAATTGCTACAAATGGTTTAAACATTTGGAAATTAGTTCAGAAAAAACTATTCATAACAACCATAATTATGGAGAGGATATAGAAACTGATGATTAAGAGGAAACATAATAAAAAACAAAAGTATAATTTCAGGGTACTTTTCACAGTTTTTTAAACTATTCCAGCTTTTACACAAAACCATGTTTCTTCCTAAACCATACCCAGCAATTAGCACTCTTGTAAGCAAATTTATTGCTATCTATATGTGCTGGTATGTTAGTTCAGAGTATTGTACTTTACAGCTTTGCAGATAACATACATGCATACTTATATCGGTTTAACCTTTAAATGACCATACTGGTATTTAAATTTTAGCTCATGGTTTATGAAAAATGTGAGTACTATTTAAACACAAAAAAATAAAATTATAAAAGAAAAAGTCTGTTGTGTAAAGTAAAATATAAATTAGGCAACATATCTTAAAAATGCAGTAAATTTCCTTGCTGCCTAAATATATAAAATGAATTTCTAGCGTATTTTCTTATGTGTGTTTGTACTTGTGAATGTAGATCATTTAAAGGTTAAAGTACAATATTAAATTCTATGCAAAATGATGAATTTATACTGAAATTAACACTCATATATTTAATATGCAATAGCTGGATGAGTTCTGGTTATGAATCACCTCTGGGTATGACATGCATATTCTTTCAAATCTAAGCCCTTTGTGAGATTGTAATAAAATTTTATACCAAGGATTCTCCTTAACAAAACTTGCTGAGAGAACATAAATATGTGCTATATCAGCAGAATAAGATAAAACTCCCTAAATATGTTTTTTCTTGTGACATATAAATTTAACTGAAAAATATAGTTAAAGCATACTTAATGTCATGTAAACATCACGTGCACAGAGAATATCTTTAGGGTTTAGTCTGACTCCGCTGTATTGCCACTTGCTGGCACATGAATTTGAAATGAACATAAAAATAACCCACAGCTCGTAAGTGACTAGAACACAAGGTAACACAACAAGTCACAGGATAGGTTACAAAAGTCATTTGCAAGCTACAGTGAGGGATTCCTTCACCCTCTGCTGTTCTGTCATGCCATGATCTCCGGCCTAGGCAACAGAAAGGGAAAGACACTAGAAGCAGTGTGGGGCAGAAAGTTGGTGTCCAGGAAATTGACAGAAGAGCACAAGCACTGCCCATAGAACAATCATCCTTCAAACACAGTACTGTGAACACCTTAATCAGTTAGTCTATTGTCCAGACCTGGCTTGTTCTCATTTTGATCTGCTTTGGACCCCTAAAAAAGGCACCACGAGTTGGGTGATGAAAATGAAGTGCAGGAGGTAGTGCATGACTGGCTCTGCACACAAAAACCTTTGATTCTGATGCCTCTGAAAATACTGTATAATGATGGGCAAAGTATATAGAAAAGTAAGGAGATTATGTTGAGAAATATTGTGTTTATATCGTCCAAAAGACAAATAATAAATGCATCGGAAAAAACTGTGAAAGCTTTTTGAAGATCTCTCACAGTGTCGTGCACGGTATTTATTTGTGCCATTATACACTTACTTCTCTTGTCTGACAATGCGCACTGCCATGAAGTTTTCTTAATATAGCTGCTATGTAACAAATGAAGATTTTATGCTTGGTAGTACCACGCTAAATTATCCACATATGTCCTCTTTAATGTGCAGCTGTCAGCAAATCAAGCTACGAACCCTTCAGAAATAGGTTCTGCACCTGTACAGCTGAAACTTATCAACCACTACAATGGGTGTGTGTTTGTTACTTTCCCAATAAGTTACAGTACACCTTTACCTGCTGCACATCCCTTTATTGACTTCTTGAATTTCTGGTGTTCTTTCAGTCTTTCTCATTGGTTTGCCCGCTTCTTCACTTTTCTTGATGTGCGACAACTTCAGTGATCTCTGTTTTAATCTTGTACTGCCAGTTTCTTTACATGATGCTGTGTTAACAGACATCTTAATGTGTTTGGTGGGAAGTTGTAGTTCGGACAGATTATTGTTGTCATTGTACAATGAACTTGTTAGTGGATTCTCCTTGCATGGTAGGTTTTCTGTTTTGACTGGCAATACTGCTGGTTCACTAGCATCAGAATTTGACTCACTTATGTTTAATTCTGCATTACTTACTGAAATCTGAAGTGTGTCTAAAAAATCTTTCTGTTCACTAGTTTCCTGAGAAAGAAGCTGAAAACAGGATGACAAGTAATTACTGTCAAGAAGCATTTAATTTCATAAACATATGTATTTAAGTTCAGAAAAATTCATATATAAATACCTGCAGTTGGTTTGTCAGCTCAGTTACAATGGCCAAGAAATGGATTGCTAAGGGATCTAGCAATCCTATTTTCACCTTATAATTGAATATCAATGTTTCAAAAATGTCAAGTGTTGCAGCCTGAAATAAATAATTGCAACATTCACCAGTTCATGCACATTATAAAATATTCCTTACAAACTACACAAACCTATACCACCTTATATGTAGGTCCTTCTATGGAAATGAAGTTTGTCCTGATATATGGTGGTAGGATTGTTATTCAACTTTGCTTGAGAGTATGCCATTAGAAGGGTTCAGATTAACCAGTATGGCTTGAAATTAAATGGTACACATCAGCTTCTGGTTTATGCTGATGATGTTAATATATTGGGAGGAAGCGTACATACTTTAAAGGAAAATGCAGAAGCTTTGATAGTGGCTAGTAAGGAGAGTGGATGAGAAGTAAATGCTGATAAAACTAAGTGCATGGTCATGTCTTGAGATAAGAATGCAGGATGAAGTTACAGTATAAAGAATGATAACAATTCCTTTCAAAGGGTGGAAGAGTTCAAATATTTGGGAAAAACCTTAACAAACCAAAATTCTATTCAGGAAGAAATTAAGAGCAGAATGAAGTCAGGGAATGTTTGCTATCATTCAGTGTAGAATCTATTCTCTTCCACTTTGCTACTCAAACATTTAAAGATTAAGATATACAGATCTATAATTATGCCTGTTGTTTTATATGGGTGTGAAACATGGTCGCTCACAATGAGGGAGGAACGTAGGCTGAGGGTGTTAGAGAATGGGGTGCTGAGGAGAATAGTTGGGCCTAAGAGAGATGAGGTAATAAAGAGTGGAGAAAACTACATAATGAGGAGCTTAATGATCTGTACTCCTCACCCAATATTGTTCGGGTGATCAAATCAAGATGAATGAGATGGGAGGGGCATGTAGCACATATGGGGGAGAAGAGAGGCACATACAGGGTTCTGGTGGAGAAACCTGAGGGAAAGAGACCACTTGGGAGACCTGATCATAGATGAGACTATAATATTAAGATGGATCTTGAGGAAGTGGGGTATGGGTGTATGGACTGGATCAAGCTGGCTCAGGGTAGGGGCAGGTGGCGGGCATTTGTGAATGCGGTAATGAATCTTCGGGCTTCATAAAATGCAGGGAATTTCTTGACTACCTGAAAACTGGTTAGCTTCTCAAGAAGGACTCTGCTCCACAGAGTGAGTAAGTAAGTAAGTAAGGAAGTAATGTAGTGGTAGGAAATTTATAAAGTAATATATACTTTCAACTTTTTATCATTATATATAAGAAAAATGTAGGGTGACTCATAAAGATTAATATATCAATTCTCATATATGTCATAAAAATGACAAAGATGGACTGTATCTTAAAAGTTGTTTTGTTCACTTATTGCATGCATTTACACTAGTAATGTACAGTCAGATCACTACAACAAGAAGCAAGGCTGATGTCACTGCAACTGCAGCACACATAACGGTACTATTTCACCCTCACTCATGTGAGGTTCTGCAATGGTCTCATGCTTCTAGTTACAATAAGCCCATTATACTGTTCGCTACCTTGATGGTTAAACAAAACAGAAAACGCTAATCAAGCACAGCTGTAAAAGTCTGGAAAACAACAACTATGTATAGTCATGACTCATCATCAAAATACACGGCAATACTGTAATATACATAATAACATGTCCTTGAAAAATGTGGCATGGCTCAAATATTTTGGAATTATGGTAAAAATATTGCATTCATGAAGACATTATGAACAAATTATATTTCGGCAATGGTTGCTACCGTTTAATTTAGAATCTGTAGTATACCTTTCTGCTATCTAAAGATGTACACATACACAAAAGCATATTTTTTACCTGCTTTTTATATGCATAAAAAATTTAGTTTCCTACATTAAGGAAAGAGCACAGACCGAGGACACGTGAGAACTGGATTTTGGAGAAAATATATGTAACATAAGATAACATAAACATAATATAAAAGTAAAAAGTAAAGGAAGAGTTGTCCCAATCCATGCCATGTTTGCATAAAGGGGCAACAAAGTTATGGCTCCACTCATTATTAATCTTGGCAGTGCAGGTGTGGGGGGATTGGGATATAACAAAGAGGTGAATAAATATGCATTATGAGGAGATTCACCAAATATTGCTTCATTTGGATAACGAATAAAGGGCGGGGGATGGGTGGGGCATGCAGCACGCATTGGAGGTAGGCGACATGGTGGGAAAAGCCGAGGGGAAGACGGTACTTCGACGTGTAGACGTACAGGGAGAAGAGTAATAGAATATATCTCAAAGAAACAGGTCAGGATGGTATAAACTGGATTCGTCTGGGTCCGGACAGGGGCCTGTGACAGGCTCTTGTAAACACGAAAATGAAAATACGTGATAACTTCTCGAGCGATTATTTGCCCCAGAACATTCGTAATAATAAATAAACAGTAGTAATCATACGTTCAATAATCCTTTTCCCTCTCCAACCTCACAAGTCGGTAAGACATGCACTTAAATGGTGAATGAAAATATCTGATTTAATTTGTTGTTTTCTTAAATATGTCGTAACTTAAAAGGAGTTAAGACATTACTCACGTTAACCCTAAAAACGTCAGTAACTCAATAAAATTAAAGACCCGACTTATAATATACTCATAATACTACAACAGCCATTAAAATGTCACACATGACCACTATTGGCAAATTCTTACTTTTTGTAGAAATATTTCCAAATTCGTAAATGTTTTCCTAACAAAACCATCACACACCGCCATATTTGACAGGTAGATTTTACCGTAATCTGCTGGGAAATTACGGTAACTTCCTAGCTCTGTGTTTCAGTTTGCAGCGCCACCTCGTGGGGTACGTGTAACGTTAGCACATTGGATGTGTATGACATATTCGCATTTTTCGTAATAATGGTCGAAATCACAGTTTGATGCGGCGTCTTCCAGATCTTATACAGACAGAACTGTGTAGCACAACCGCATCCTTTTGTATACAAACGAAATGTCTAAAGACACATCGAACCTTCGTAAATCCACGCAGTGTTAACACTTTGACTCTTTGTAATATGATACGTTAGCTACAAGTAAATTCACAGGAATAGTAAAGATGATACTGATGTACCCTATACAAACGTTGTCAAGAAAGATGATACTAAAAAACATACAACCCAAACAGGGCAGTTCTCAATTACGTTGTGGCGGAAGACAGTTATACAATAATGTAATTGATAATGAATACTGCCTACTGGAACGTGACGCCGTGTTGAATGGTCAGCAATGACGAGTGTTGTACTAGACTACACCAAGGCGTCACATCCTAGAAGACAGTGTTCTCCATGAATCACAGATTTCACGTTGAAGAATATTTGTAAATTAAATTCCTCTGCCATCGCTTGACAGTCTGTTAATAACTAGTTGTGGTTTTCCATGTGCGTCAATGGGTCCGTGATAGGGGGGAGGGGGGAGAATACCTGTGGTAAAAAGAGGATTCGGTGGTGATTGAATTATAAGAAAATTGTGTTATAATTTCCAGGCTTGGTATGAGTCATCCTGCTGTGTACATGATGCCAACATTTCCATATTTATTTTGAAAAATCTTATTGCTGGGCAGTGCTCCCATGGTAAGTGCAGATGAGATATCAATGTTGTATTTTTTTGTGTTCATGTAATAATACAATAAGCATATGCTTCCACTGCGTACAGACCTATAAGAAAACAGTATTAAAATTAATAGGAAAACAAAAGCTTATTAAAGTCCAAAGTACATCAGATGTGAGCAAATAGAAAAGTCTCATTTTACTGAATAGTCATACAGTTTCATGATTAGAGACGTTTCTTCATTGTATGATTGTCAGTTGTTAGTAAGGATAAACACTACTTTACAAATTGGAAATAAATATATATGAAAAGTGAACATCCTTATCCTTATGTCTATATTCGTTGTTCTGGATGTTAAAAGTACATTTTTTATTTACTGGTGTAATGTGAATGTTTTTGAGAGTTTTAAGCTTTGTCTACAAAATGCTAAAATTGGACTTCAGCAAACTGTTTCAAAGAAAAAACCTAGACTAATCAATAAGCAAACCATAAAACACTTCCAGACATTGTTAAAAGATGAAACATGGGACACAGTATATAAAACTACCTGTATAAATGAAATGTACAACAGATTTCAAGGTATCTTCTTAAGACATTATGAAGCTAGATTTTTTTGTATTTTATACAAATTATAGGTCATATGATAACGGCTGGGTTACAAAAGGTACCAAAATACCATGTACCAAGAAAAGAGAGCTTTATTCCCTATATAGAAATAACAAAGGTAATATTCTGATAAGGGATCATTATAAAGAATATTGCAACATACTGAAGAGAGTAATAAATGAGGCAAAAAAAAACAATATTTCCTCAATCAGATAGCAGCCTCTTCTAACAAGGTTAAAGCTGCATGTAAAAAAAATAAAAAATTCTGGGCTCTCTCATTTGTATGACATAATAACCAAGATAAACTACAGTGATAAATTATTAAATAACACTAAAGACACTGCAAATTCACTTAATAAATTCTATACACAGATAATCAAAAACTCAAATATTAAGCCTCATCATTATTAAGAAATATTAAGCTTCATAATATAGTACAAATGGAAACAATTCTGGTCTCAGAAGCAGAAGTAAGCACTATAATAATGTCTCTTACACCAAGAAATTCAACAGGATATGATGGAATACCCAATAAAATCCTAAAATAGTGTGTACACCCTATAAGTACACCCCCTGACTTACATATATAATCGCTCATTGACCAATGGAATTTTTTCAGGAAGGTGCAAATTTGCAATAGTGCGACCTGCTTATAAAAAAGGAGAAAAAGAAAATAAATAAGTAATTACAGACCGATATCTCTACTAACAGCCATGTCAAAATTCTTAGAAATGATAATGTTCAAAAGATTGGAACAACACCTAGAATCAAATAATATCCTGGCTACAGAGCAATTTGGCTTCAGGAAAGGTGTACATATTGAAAATGTAATCTTTACCCTTACTTACAATATACTTATTTCATTAAATCAACGACAGCAGGTAGGGGGCAATTTTTGCAACCTAACCAAAGCACCAACCACATGATTCTTTTAAACAAGTTACATTATTATGGAATAAGAGGGAAATGTTATCGCTGATTTAAATCTTACCTTGAAAACAGAAAACAGAGGGTTTGTATATCACCACACATTTTAGAGCATGAAAAATCTTCCAGCTGGGAAACGGTAACCAGTGGGGTCCACCCACACTCAATCCTGGGACCCCAACTCTTTATAATATATTTGAATGATTTACCATGTGGATTATACCAAGAAGCTAAACCAGTAATATATGCTGTTGGTGGTGGGCCAGGTTCCTCTGCTGTTCTTTATTTGATGCTGCAAAGATTTCCTTTGGAATTCCAGTATTTTGCAATTGTATATGTATGTATGTATACTTTTTATTATAGTTGAGCATGCTCCATTACAACTAGGTAATACTACATGCTGATTTTACACATTATTGTTTAACTTGCTTAGGGGGAAATCAGAGGCAGCTCTGCTCTCTGCCACCCCTTTACAGTTGTATATGACTGTCCGTAATTTCACAGTGCAGTTGTGCATAATTCATTTCCTGTGTATTAAATATTATTAATATTTAGCAGGTTGTACAATGCTTCCACATCTTCCTGCGCCCATTTGACAATTATATTATCTTCTTCCTCCAGTTGTCTCTGTCATTCCAGTCTTCTTCCATTAATCCCTTTTCTCCCATCAGTCCTCTAATCCCTTCCACCCAGGTAAGTTTAGGTCTACCTCGTTTTCTTCTTCCTGGTGGGCTCCATTTCGTATCTTCTTTTGGTAATCTCGACTCTTCCATTCTTTGAACCTGTCCATACCATAGAAGTTGTTTGGTTTCAATATCGTCTAAAAGAGACCTTACTACATTCATTTATTAAATATGAATATATTATAATAGTCCAAAGTCACTTGATTTAATGAAGGTTAGAAATGAGTCCCGGTGTTTCGTTATTAGATTGTGCTTGCTTGCCAGCCAGTTTCCAGTTTTGAGTATGTTTTGTTTTAGAACTTCCCTTTGTATTTGAAGGAGTGTGCAGTGGTACAGTAGGTGGTCAGTTGTTTGGTCTCAGTGCTTGCAGACGCATGTTGCATGTTCCAGTAGCTTAAAGCGATGGAGGTATGCCCTCGTTTTTTCATGCCCTGTCACCATCGCTGCAATGGTTGGGGTAGTGCTGATCTTCATGTTCAGCCTGTCCTGAACGGTGAGAAAGTACTGTTTCGTTATAGCTGCCTTAACAAAATTTTCCCATTCGCTTTGCCATTGTTGTTTGGCTTCTTCTACTCCCTAGCATAGTGTATTCTTAGGAATTCTGTTGTATGCGATATTGGTGTCCTTACTTCGTGCAGCTTCCTTAGCTAGTCTGTCGGCCATTTCATTTCCATAGATCCCAATGTGGGCCTTGACCCACGAGAATTATATCTTCCACTCAGAACTCTCTAGGATGGCTACCCTCTTTCAGATCTCTTCGAACAGGTAGGCGTGGTTGTTGGTGTTCTGTAGCGAATGTGGTATGATTCTGCTGTCGGTATAGATTGTTGCTGTGCGTGGGTTGATTTGTGTAGAATGTATTGGTCTTATTGCTCCCAGGGCTTTGGTTATGGCTAGCTGTTCAGCTTGGTTGTTCAAACATCTGCCGTCCAGTTTGAGCTTTATTTGGGCTACTATGTCCTTTCCAATAAAAACCGGCTCCGGACCCAACACCTTGCTCATGTTTACTTCCATCAGTGTATGCATGTACCGCTGTTTCCTTGTAGTCTTTGACTTCTGTTATTTTGATGGTGTCTGCCAGGTGTGGCCAATCCTTGAGTTCCACATCATTGTCGAATACATGTGTTTGGCTTCCGTTCCTTTTCCTGATATTGTATAGTTTTACTGCCTCCTCCGTTTTAATGATTATGGGGGTCATTCCCATCAGGATGCAAAGTGCTTCGCTTGAAGTGGTGCAATATGCTTTGGCCATTCTTATGTTTATAAGACGTTGCATCCTGATGTATTTTTGTCTGTTGTGTTCATATTTCATAGCGTCTATCCAGACAGGAGTTCCGTATAACAGAAGAGTTAGGACGGCTCCTTTGTATAGTCTTAATTGCTTCACGTTTGATTCCCCAGGATTTTTTGGCCGATTTAGATATGTTGTGGATCAGTTTTGTACATCTTTCCACAGCGCAAGTTATGTGTTCTTTAAACCTAAATTTGTGATCTATAATTATGCCCAAATATTTCATCCTAGTTACCTGTTCCAGTGGGTTTTTATTTAGGTATACCTTGATTGCTTTGCATTCTTTACATTTCCTTCTCGATACCAGCATTACTCTGGATTTCTCTTCATTAAATCTAATTTCATTGCCCTTTGACCAAGCTGTTATTTTACTCAGCTCCCCATTCGAATAGTTTTCTGCCACACTTGCTGATTCACCCCGTATAGGTAGCATTAGGTCGTCAGCAAAGGCCACTGCTTTTGTTTGTGCCTTGAAATTAAGATTCAGCAAGGAATTATACTGTATGTTCCAAAATCCTAGGCTGCAGCAGGACCCTTGCAGGCATCCTTTACTTATTTCTCTCCTGAGTCGAAAGCTGTTGGTTGACAGGATTACTGTACGCTGGCTAAAGTAGCTTTTTGTTAGGTTGTATAGGTTTCTGGGGCAGCCACAAGCCCTCAGTTCATTTAGTATACTTGGCCACCAGGCTGCATCAAATGCACCTTTGACATCTAAGCTTACAAGCACTATGACTTCTGCTGCTAGGCCTTCCATGATAAAATCTTTCACTTCCATCACCGCATCTGTGGTGTCTTTCTGAGGCGTGAATCCATACTGATTGGTTTTCATAAAGCCCTGAGAGAAAACATGATGATTTATTCTACTTATTACAATTTTCTCCAACACTTTCCCTCCTATAATTCAGCAAGCTTATAGGGCAGAATTTAGAAACATCGTCTTTTGCTTCTCTAATCACTCTTTAAAAATGGAACAGTAGCTTTTATAATACACTTTATCATTAAGTTATCACTTTTTACTAATGATGTACAAACTTCTTTTTCATTGAAAGGATTTCCTGATGTCCTAGGTAATCCAACCTTTATCTCCATCATTACTCAAATATGTATAGGGAAAACAGCTTCAAATATAATTAAAAATGTATTTAAATTTTTTTTTAAACTGCTATTTACATCAGTGTAGTGGTGGCAGGGCAATGTATGTACTGCATGTGACACATAAAATCACACGGTGTCCAATAATGTGTGTGTGAACAGTATTCACTGCCATCTGTACTACAAGACTCATTTCATTCAAACCCACCCAATGCTCTATCTCATATACTGGAAATTTATAGTTTTCTGGCATTTCACACCATCATTGTTTGTTGCAATGCATCACCCAGCTACAAAACACACAAACATTTTTGTCTTATTAACTTGCAAGTATTAAGATAAAATGGCTACTGCAAATGCTGTTGTACTCGTAGTTCATGATACATTTGTATTTCTAACCACTGATAATGTATTTTCTCACCTCTGTCACTGGGAAGCATTAATATATAAAAGGTGTATTGGATATGAAGGAGCATTTAATCACTGTTGAGAAAGAGTATGCCTTGTTTTTAACATCCATTGTCAACATTTTTGACCATGCTTTTTCAAGAGACTTCGAGCTCCTGACCCACTGACAGACACAGCAGTTGACTGAATACAGTGCTGTTCACAGCTGTCTTTATGACTGGAGAGAGAGAGAGAGAGAATGAGAAAGAACCTACTGAAAGAGTTGTAAGGTGGCACATGAACACATCTTCCAGTTTTCAAAACCTGTTATATGAAAAGTCTGAATTTACTCTGTGGAGGTTCAACTAAGATGTATGAGAATACTGAGTTAATACATACATGGTGCAAAGTGCATACAAAGTAAAAATTAAAGTTACTCGGCGATCTCTGTAACTGGAATGAGAATACTATGGTGACATAGCAATGTTTTCTGGCATTTTTAAGGATATATCAGGCCCTACTCAAGAATCTGTCCACGGGATTACTTAAAAGGTTTAAACAGGATGGTCTAGTTCTGGAGCAAAAATGTCCTCAACATGCAAGTGCATATATGGAACAGAACACAAGTTCTATCTCAAATAGACTGCAATAAAGCCCAGAAAGTCAAGAAAAAGAGACAGAGAAGAATTAGAAATATTCAGATTTTCCATCCAGTGAATCCTATAGTCAGATCTACACGTGTACCCAAAGAGAACAAGAGCACTAAAAAATTTACTGCACATGATATACAACAGTGAATTGAGTTCAGTGTATGGGCTCAACATGACACAGACACCCTGAAAAATGTATGTACTGGATGAGGCACATTTATATCTGGTTGAAGTAGTGAACAAATGCAGTGTGCACTTTTGGGCAAATCTGTGTTCACTGAGAAAGTTCATTATGTTCCCGAAACTACAATGTCAGCTTCCCATCAAGCCAAGGGTTGGTTTATTGACCAAATTGTGAACTCTTAGCAGTGTATGGGCATGATACCCAACAGTTTTATGTTTGAATTTGTTTACTCTTAAACACACAACAGCGTATGCAGCCTGGGACCACACCCAACGCCATGAATATTAGCTTAAGCTTCCACCATGACAATTATGATGCATATATTATTTCTGGTCAGTATACTGATCTCATGTATGTGGACAGATACAGCCACACAGAGGCCTAAACATTAATGCCCAAGCCTTATTTCCAGGATTCATAGTGAATCATCCCCAAAAAACTGACCTCAGGTGGAGCTCAAGGCCTTGGTCATCCACCTGTGTTGGGATGGAATGGAAGACATGTACAGCCAAATGCCCACAAATATACACAATTGCTTTTTGATAGTTATATGGCAGAACAATAATCATACTGAACAAGTACTCCCACTTTGTGACAGACAAATCTCCATGTTTTGGTCGGGCTTGTGTATGAATGCAATTTGGCTATGTGTGCAAACATTTAATATGAGATAGGTTTGTGCAATACCTACACACATTTTTGTTTCCTACAGAGGTGATTTTTCAGATATATTACAGAAGAAGGACACTGTGTCTGTATACATAATGGACTGTGTATGGCAGTGATAGTAACTCAATAGCTACTGGTGAAATTTAGAAGTTTCCGTCAACCTTATTTTGTATATGAGACCAAATTACTCAGCCACTTACATTTATAGATGGTAAAACTGGCTGGAAAAAAAAAGTGTATACCTGTTGTTTGATGGTGAATTCCACAACAACTAACATGAAGCTCTATTGACGATGAAGAAAATTATAGAGTAGATATCCGACAGTGTTTGTTTTTACATATACCCTTTGCCAGAAACATTTCCTCAGATAGCTGCCTTGTAAGTTGCATACTGATATTCTGTCAAGTTATTACCTTAATGTATATGCAGATGCCTTTCCACAGCTCTTCAGGTTATTGAGGATGGGTAATTTGGCAAATGTTTTTTGCATCATTCCCCCAACTGATATACCACTGGGCTTCTTGCTATGTAGTATACACACTAGAACTCCATTTACCCAGATTAATTGGGATGGCCAGCCAACTGGATGTGCAGAAAACTCAGATAATTGGATTTTTCTTTGAATATAGGCTACATTAGCTGTCTGAAGTGGAAAAAATGGATAGAAATGGCTGTTTTAGGCTGCATATTTATTTACATAAAAATAAAACATTAATACATAATTCCTTAAGGTAATAATTCTGTAAGGATATAGCAGTCATAACACAACTATATTATCAAGTGTGTATAACTTATAAACTACATGTGTCGGCCACTGCTGCTGTGGCCATCATCAGGTTGGATACAATTTATCAGAGAAGCTATATAGATATGATATAACACACAACAATTATTACCACACTGTAGACAACTTAGGATGTCTACACAGCCACAGCAGCAGACCAGTGTGACACGCAGCCCCTGTCACAAGCAAGAAAATACTGCACCGCAGGACTAAAAATGGGCTCAGGCCAACCACACCCCACTGGCATGAACCGACTCAGCATGTATACTATATTGTCATAGACAAACAAGAAAACACATGTTATATACATGGTGCTTTACCATCTGCACACACGCCCATCAACTGAGATCTTGTCCCCTTACTTGGATGATGCTCCTTGAAGTTCATAATGCCTTATATGTATTTGACAACTGGGGGTAAAATATTTAAACCACAAAAAGACATAGTACAATGTTTACCCAAAAGGCCAAGCTGATCCAGATAACCAGCATGTGGATAAGTGGAGTTCTACTGTATTTGTGACTACACAAGACATGCTCATGTCAGGTGGATAATCACTAATATGAATGAAATTAAACTGACACTGAAGGAGAGACATCTTTAAAGGTTTAGGTCTTGTCCAAACTGATTAGCATCCATCACTACTTTATTCAAATCTTTTTCACGTCAGTCCACTCTGCATAGCACAAAGTTGATAGTACAATCCATGTTTGGCTAACAATTCACCATGGGTGCCCATTTCAGCAACCTGCCCCTTGTTGATCACAAAGATCACATCAGCATCTTGTATAGTTGAGAGGCGATGTGCAATTGTGATACAAGTCCGGCCCTCCTTTGCTTTGTCCAGCGCTTCTTGAACCACCTAAAAGAATTAATTTTTGTCATTACATTTTCAAACTATCTTATTTTCCTCAAGCATTGACACCTCCTTGAAGTCAAATTATTCTCACCCAAAATGTTCATCAAAAAGTATAATGTTACATGCTTGGAGTCTCAGTTGCAATTTAGTTCTTTCAGGTCTGATACATTCAAACATTTGCAAGAAGCAACTACTTAAAAATTAAAATGTATAAATAATAGGAAACACATAAAATGAATGAAAATATGTATTCAGGTCAACTGAACAAACTAAAACAAGCATATTTTGAGCTCGTAATGTAGACACCCAAGTTAAAAAAAAACTCAAAGTGTAAAGACACCTGTCTCAAACACTGTACCTTTTCACTTTCTGTATCAAGTGCTGATGTTGCTTCATCAAGCAGCAATATCCTAGGGTTTCTGATCAGTGCTCTTGCAATAGCGACTCTCTGTTTCTGTCCTCCAGAGAGCTGCGTTCCTTTCTCTCCCATTCGAGTTTCATAACCCTGCAAGCAAACAGGTCTCTTAGATCACATTAACATTGGTTCTTAATACTTTCTGTAGGAGAAGTGGTTACAAAATAGCATCACATATTAAGTGGATTAACATTATGTAACTTTTTTTGTATTTTCCATTAATCTGTTGTCAAATGTAGGATATTATATGTTGCATCTGGTGGTATGTAAAGTCACACCTAGGCCCGATGGATACTGTATTACACAGTTATTAAGTTATAGTTCATACTATCCTCATCATACTGACTGAGGCGCTTGAAGAAAAGAGGTATAATAGTATTCCTAATATGTACGTCCATACCAATGCAATCCAGTAATGGAAATCAGTAACCACCATAACGCAACTTTATTTAAGAAGGCATTCTTACTTGCCCAACATGTTGCCACCCAAAACATGGACATTATGCTGTACCTCAAACTAATAAAGGCTCATCATAAATGATGAGTGCTGAAATTTAAAGATTTTCTCTTTTTCCTTATGGTTAACACCCTCTTAAATAAAGTTATATTGTGATGCTTTTGAAGTATAAATTGTATAGGTATAATCAGTCCATCATCAATGTCTTGCTGTGCTAAAACCTTTGTAAAGGACTTCTAGCACAATGCACATATTTGCATTAAGACCTAATTAGTAAAATTACTGAAGAATAAAAAAACCAACTAGATGTCACTTATTATTTTATTGTACTTCTTATAGGCTCAACGTGTTTCGGGCATAGTAATGCCTGAAACATGTTGAGCCTATAAGAAGTACAATAAAATAATAAGTGGCATCTAGTTGGTTTTTTATTCTTCAGTCATCAAAATGATGCATGGTCCAATAAACATCAGATAGTAAAATTATAGTAGTCTACGTGAGAACTTACAAGTGGCAGAGTATGAATGAAGTTGTGTATATTGGCCTGCTTGGCAGCCTCAATAATTTCTGGCATAGGAACTTTTCGGCTGTTGTCTCCATACGCTATATTCTCAGCTATTGTTCTGTCAAATAGCACTGGTTCTTGTGACACAATACCAAGCTGCAGCCTTAGTAAACGCATGCTAATTAATGACACATCATGTTCATCAATATGCTGTAAACATGAAACAGACAATGTTTCAAACAGCTCAGTATGAAGTCAATGATACTCTGGAGTGACATACCCTTGTGACTACCTAAGTCTCCCATCAGGATTTATTTATCCAACCCTCATGTTTGCATTATTCAAATTTTCATCTCTTTTTCACTGTGTTGGTGGCACAAATGACTGCAGCAATTATTCAGGGATGTATAGTGTGATCAGGTAATTCTTGGACAGGCTGAAACATGATGCTACTGTATGAGGTTCAGCAGGAATTGCTGACCTGCTTGCCATTAATTTCAACTCAGCAGTTCTACTCTGTGTAATGAGGTTGTGTGTTAACCTTTTGACGCCTAATGTCAACTATAGTGGTCGTACCGCACCACTAAATTCTAAAGTTGCATTTTATATATTTATTCAACAAATATATGTACTGAATATTTTAAACATGTTATATACTCTCCGTTTTTTTCTCTTCAAAATGCAGTTTGTTTCATAATTCTAACGTATTTGGTGTCTGTATTATTCACATTTTATATACAGAGTGTGCTAAAATTTAAAAAATAATTCCGGCGCCAAAAGGTTAAACCTGCTATTTGCATTTGATCAGAAAATAGCAGATTTCAAGGAATAGTTCAAGTACATCAAGTTGCATTTCAAACCATGCAAAACTGCTACAGAAATGCAAAGGATATTATAAGCTGCCTTTGAAAAGAAACAATGAACAGAACACAAACACTTGATCGGCTTTCCATATTAAAAAAAGAAGACAACACAATGATAAAACAGCCAGTGTAACAGTAAAAAAAATTACCACATATGATTAACAGGGAGTGTATCAAACCAGTTACATACAGTAAACAATAGCATAACGTGGAATAAACAACAACATTAGCCAACTGTATGATAGACATGGATAAGAACATATGGTGCTATTGAAACAGGATGGACATAGCATATTTTATGAACATACATGGACACAAACTACAAAGAGATAAAGCATATTAGCAGAATGTAAACTGATAAACATGGAAAAGGTAATTATATCCTGCAATAAATGAAGGACTGTAGGTGAACAATTACCAATAAATTCTTCTAAAATTGTACTGTATATTAAATTAAGTAAACAGGGTGTAAAGAGTCATGAAACATAAACAAGGTGCCCTGGATCTCAACTGATCCTTTGGTATGAACTAAGAAAGAGAAAAGGAACATGAGATTTGGTACATGGAATGTTAGGAGCCTGTATAAGCCAGGGAATTAATAAGATATACATTAGATTTAGTGAGTGTACAGGAAGTTAGGTGGGACAAAAGGGGGACAGTGAGAGCAGGGGAGAGTTGACTTAGTTAGTGATAGGATGTCATAGATAGTTCTAAAAGGTTGTTGGTTTAATATAATTGTTTTGAATACGCATCCACCAAGAGAGGAGAAAAATGATGATTCAGAAGACACTTTTTATGAGGAATTAGGGCAGGTTTTTTTTTTATCATTTTCCAAAGTACCATATAAAAATTCTGTTAGGAGATTTTAATGTAAAAGTGGGGAGAGTGAATATTTTCAAACTGACAATTGGGGATGAGAGTCTACCTCAGGATAGCAATGATAATGGTGTTAGGATAGTAAACTTTGCCACATCGAAAAGTCTTCTTGTTAAGAGCATTCATAAGTACACATGGACCTCTCCTGATGGGAAGACTCACAACCAGATAGATCACATACTGATAGATAGGAGATAGCATTTGAGTATACTCGATGTACAATCTGTCAGGGGAGCTGAATGTGATAATGATCACTGTCTGGTGGTTGCAGAAGTTAGGGAAAGATTGGCAGTCAGTAAACAAGCAACACAGAAGTTTGAGGTGGAAAGATTTAATCTCAGGAAGCTAAATAAGCTGTATTTTAGGAAACATTATTAGATTAAGTTCTCAAAGAGGACTGCAGCTTTTGAGAGCTTAAGCAATAGCGAGGACATAAATAGGGCCTTGGAGAATATTAAAGAGAATATAAAAACCTCAGCTGCAAAGTGTCTTGGTTTGTATAAATTGAAGCAGCATACACCATGGTTTAATGAAGAATGCTTACATTTTTTAGATCAAAGGAAGCAGGCTAAAATGCAGTGGTTACAGGACCCAAACCACAGCACTGTAGGTAATCTAAACAATGTAAGACGTGAAGTTAGTAGACATTTCAGGAACAAAAATAAGGAATATTTTATAGCTAAAATTGATGAACCTGAAACTAACAGCAAAATAAAAAATATTAAAGACTTGTATAGAGGCATGAATGACTTTAAGAAGGGCTACCAGCCTAGAACTAATATAGTAAAGGACTCCGACAATACTTTGAGTAGGTGGAGGGACCATTTCTCTCAGCTATTCAATGTACATGGGGTTAGTGATGCAGGCAGACAGAAATACACACAGGAGATCCACTAGTGCCTGAGCCGAGTGTCTTTGAGGTTGAGATGGCTATTGAAAAGCTAAAAAGACAAATAACCAGGTACTAATCATATCCCAGTGGAATTTATTAAAGCAGGGGATAGAACATTCACTCTGAGATCCATAAACTTATTAATTCTAAATGGAATAAAGAGGAATTGCCTGAGGGGTGGAAGGGGTCAATCATTGCACATATCTAGAAAGAAGGTGATAAAACAGACTGTAGTAATTATAGAGGCATATCACTTTTGCCAACTATGTTAAAAATTTTAGTCAACATCCTGCAGTCAAGGTTAACTCCATATACAGAGGAAATTATTCGGGATTGTCAGTGTGAATTTCAACGCAACAGGTGAACTACCGATCCTATATTCGTGCATTCATCAAATACTTGAGAAAAAATGGGAATACAACGCAGCAATGCATCAGCTATTTATAGACTTTGAGGAAAGCTTATGATTCAGTTAGGAGGGATGTCTTTTATACCATTCTCACTGAGTGTGGTATATCCATGAAACTGGTATGGCTAATAAAAATGTATCTGAATGAAACTTATAATAGTCCAGGTAGGCAAGCATTTGTCTGACATGTTTCCAATTAGGAATGACTTGAAACAAGGAGATTCATTATCACCACTGCTTTTCAACTTTGCTTTGCAGTATACCATTAAGAGGGTTCAGGTAAACCAGGATGGCTTGAAATTAAATAATACATACCAGCTTTTGGTTTATGCTGATTATGTTAATATACTGGGCGGAAGTGTACCAATTATACAGAAAAACACAGAAACTTTGGTAGTCGCTTGTAAGGAATTGGGCTATAAGTGATAAAACTAAGTGCATGGTCATGTCTTGAGATCAGAATGCAGGACGAAGTCACAATATAAAGGTTGAAAGGTATCCATTCATGAGTAAAACTGATAAAAATACGAAATAAATCAAGGACAGTATTCATGAAAACAGACACCCCACTGTATGTAACTTGGTTAGTGAACCAGATTATCATTTGGAACTTTTCAAAGCATTTTTAAAGAACTCAACATGGCTTGTGTGCAGAATGATAAAAAAAAAACAGAATAATTAAATTTCTAGCTAAAAATGGTATGACTTGTCTTTCATCTATACTTCCCACGTCTAATAACACGTGAATTTTCTCTTCTTTCAGAATTGAAAAGTGACATTGGCAATGAACAGGTGGACCTTTCATGACATCATTGTGATTTAACAATTAACAATAGCTGTACTTGCAAAGTTCATATGCAAGATTTTTTCAAATGCTTTCAACAGTAGCTCAGTTGCTGAACTCAATTCATCAAGTTACATGTGAACAACTACTCTGAATACATGGATAAAAGAAGTCAACACAAGGAAAACGAGTAACATGAAATCCGAACCCATCACAAACAGAATACGACATGCTGCCAGCATACTTTAAAAAACAATAATGGACAATAAATAACTTTAGCAGGCACGAATGGCTCCCTGAGGATGGTTTTATGGAAAACCGAAACATGTTGGAGTTTTAACAATTTTAGTGATTCATTTTTAAATAATTAATGTATCAACACTGATATTGTGTGATTTGCAAGTGCATGTGTTGGTGAAATAAAAGAGAATTGAAGCAATATGCACTGTACAACAATACAAACGAACATATGTTTTGCTATAAAACATCGATACTGCTTCATAATATCAGTAATTCAAATTATTTTTCAACAGATTCACCTCCTTTCTCAACATACATCTTAAAGTGATTCACCATTACCATGATTTTTAGTTCCTCGTGCATCTAATTTTGAAGTATACAGTGCACGTGTCGCATCATAAATACAGAATGATTCCAAGAGATCAACATCAGAGAATAAATGGTCTGGTGTGTATGGAAGGCACAGGAGAGCTCCAAAAGGACAGTTTTTGATTGATACGAGGTATGTGGATGTGTCATGTCATGCTGCAAGCAGTACGTCTTGTACAGACACTTTTGGAATGTATAATAATATGGCAACCACAGCACATACACACAAGTTGGAGAAGCTCCTCAACACACCAGACAAACAGCTTGTGACTGTAAGTATCTTACTTTTGTATATTAGTAGAATGATTACTCACTACAGAGCCAGAGACAGGATCGTAGAACCTTACGAGGAGCTGTATGCATGTTGACTTGCCACAACCACTATGTCCAACTAGGGCCACAGTTTGACCCTTAGGCACATCAACATTCAAACCTTGCAGAACTGTGACATTGGGCCTCGTTGGATAGAAAAATTCTATCTCCTCGTAGCTCACATTACCTTCTGCTTGCTGCCAGAAGAATAAAGAACATTGTTTGTACATAATATATATTACATGTAATATTATGCCTGCTGGAGGCATGGACATTTGTCTCTTGTGAGTGTTGTGTACAATTGGTAGGAATACTCTGGACGAGTCAATTACAACGTATTAATCTCAATAAACCGTTGTGGTTTGTGTTTTATTTTATGTTGCTCAGCCTCGAATTGTAGGATGGCTGATGAATGATGAATCAGACAGGATTCAGAAGGAAACGCAGTTGTGGCCTACTCAAGGAACAAGCCCTGTATTGGTATGAGGGCAATGAGCATAACTCTGAAATCATTAGTTAGGATAGCAAATGTTACGGCTTAGACTTGAACTGCACACCTCCCAAATAAATGTCAAGAGAAAACCTTCAAAATTCAAGTATGCGTTTTGCTTTATTTTTATTATTTAGTGTTCCCTCATCCAACATGGGCAAAACCATGTTTCATAAAGTTCTTATGGGAAGAGGAGGGTTACAAAATGATGATGATTACAGACTCCACACACACCATTATTTCAAATAATGACATTTTTGGACATTAACGTTTTACAGTGCACACGCTTTGTTTGGGGAACTGATGCTGCCTACTTCTTTGAAGGATGGGTGAGTAACCACCAGTGTTTATCTGCGTGTATTTTAATTAGCATTAGGCTAATTTTATCCTTATATATTTACTGATTTTCAACTGTACATAGTCAAAACTGTAAGGGGCAAGGGGTTCCTGTACCCTTATACCAATAACCTCTTCAGTAGCCCACTCACCCAGTTTTTTCCATTATCCACAGAATCATACATTTGTGGTTTCCTATTGAGAAGCTGAAAGATATGGGAAGCTGCAGTTAATCCTTTCTGGAAGTTCGGAGCGAAGCCCATGGCATTGGCTATTGACATAGTACTCATAATCAATGCTTGTGATGTTCTGTATCAAGGAAGAACAAAGAAGTCCATGAAGACAGTAACTTAACCAAAAGGCATGATAGTTTCAAGTAATATTCATGTCAGAATGGCAGTGGTTTCCTTATTTGCACTGGCACAGTTTACAGCCAAAGAAATATCATTTCTAAAGTTCCATAGAAGTAATCTTTACTTCTGACATTTGCCAACCTAAATGTTTCAACAGTAAGTGTTTCATGACCCTCCTATCTAGTCCTTGATCAATACACGTAACAAGAGTGTCATTAACTAACTCTTAGGCCAACCATTTATTCGCAATAATTGCCACTCTGTAACTATGCCAGCCACAAGAATTTAATTTAGGACATTCCATAGAATTGCCTTATCCAGCACCAAGGTTAGGACTGAGGAGAGTTATACTTCTACTCCCCTTTACTTTTACTGCTAAAAAATAAACATTTCCACTTATCTAAAATTCCATTACATGTAGCTTAAAGCATGAAGTGACAACTCAACAGCCTATAGTAACACCTACTTCAAAATGTCTTCAAAGTGAACACCTTCCTCAACTATCAGCCGTCCACCATAGTACATGGCTGTAGCATATGCAAAGAACATTATGCTTCGGGCCAATCCAAACACAGCTGCTCTCAAATGAGTATTTACTTGGGACTGATTAAAAGCTGGAAGTAATTCCGACATATACTGCTGATGAAATGTCTTTTCTCGTCCCAGACCCGCCACAGTACGAATGTTACCAACTGCTTCTACTGCCAGCTGAAATTGAATTAATTAATTAATTATATGATTGTCAAACTGAAAGAGCTTCCCACATCAAAATTTAAAATGATACACAGGGACTTTTGAGAATGATCTAGTTCCTCTTACTCAGTCTCATCCTCCCGATATCATATGTAAGGGATGAAAAATATAATCCAAACTATTACTGTTTTCAGCCCACAGTTGTAAAATTTTTTCTCAACCCTTTCACTGTTACATATGAAACAATTCTATCTTGTATAGAAAGGATAAACCAGTTATACCAGATACCAAATACACAACCTGTTGCAACACTGCAGCACATGTGTTTCATATAGAAATTCTCTAGCAAAAAGAGAAATGTAGTAAGACTGATATTAATGTTTTGAATATACAGGTGGCTCTTGTTTTTTACCTCTTTTGCTTTAACACACCTTGCCAATTTACACCACTTATTAATATAAGCACGCTGCTGAGCGTGTACAAAACTCACAGCACAGAACAAAACTGGGAGGCTTTGCATTCACTGCACTGCACCATATGCGCACTGTTTAGTTCAGACTACTAAACTCCGTGGCCTTAGTCCGCACGCGAACTATACCGACAGAGTGGCCGCCGCCGGTCGGCGAAGTTAGTGCCAACTTTTGCGGATAGAGGGGTGTCACGTGGTCAGCGCAACGGGTCCC
>Ga0123352_10002713_pt1 | contig 24992 bp, 13 predicted proteins | sample TergutLab28metaG_FD_89700 | JGI IMG/M metagenome (GOLD analysis project Ga0123352, IMG submission 89700) | Labiotermes labralis P1 segment gut microbial communities from Petit-Saut dam, French Guiana - Lab288 P1 | ecosystem: Host-associated > Arthropoda: Insects > Digestive system > Gut ...
GAAGCTCGAAACATGTAGAGTGAAGGACGACTAACCCTGAAATAAAGGATAGTCCATAAGTGTCATCTTGTTGGTAATTATTTTGGAACAATTATAATGATGCACGAAACAATGAATGTAAAACTTAATAAATTTGTGAGTACACAGTGGAGTAAAAAAAAAAAGTAAGTCCGCTTGTTATGTCTAATTTCTCTTCAATACTGATTTTTAACTTGGATTGCACAAGGTAATGTAGGTTTACGTTTCTCAATCATGTTGTTAACAAAAGCCAATGTGGTTGAAGGGGGAATCAAATCAGCCGCGTAATTGTGTTACCCAATCCACACACATGATTGGGGACGTGACAGTGGCGTCACTTTCTGCTAGCCTCCAACGCAAGTGAAGTGCGCGCCAGGGATCGTCAATACCAAATCGCGTTAAACCGAAAATTATCGCGTAAATTCGAAAAGTGTAAATTTTCAAGTCGCGTTAAAACGAAAGCGAGCGAAGAAATCGCGTAAAACGAGGCTTGCCTGTACTGTAATTTTTTTTTTCAGCACTCTGAACAACTTTTGTCCTCGAGCATCTAAAACGTGTCTCAATACTGACAGTGTCAGTCAAGATAAATAGCATTTTAAGGCTAAGAATAACAGCACAGAATGGGTTTCAGATTTAAATACTTCGTGTGCCAACATCTCGGTAATGAAGGAAAAATTATTTTGTAAAATTGAATAAGTGGCCAATGATTTGTGTTAAAATCGATATAATATTGATACAAAACAAAAATATCATGGTAGGCCGTGATAATGTAGTCAGTATAGCGACTCTCTGTAGGCTGGACAGTCTGGGGATCGAATCCTGGTGATGGCTCAATTTCTCCACATCTTCAAAGAAGACATCACGAAGTGCTAGAATAAATATATACATACTTACTCCATGGTGTAGAGTACTTCTTGAGAAGCTAACTGGTTTGCAGCTAGTGAAAAAATTCCCCGCATTTCACGGAACCCGAAGGTTCATTACCGCACTCACAAGCGTCCGCCACCTATCTCTATCCTGGGCCCGCCCAATCCAGTCCATCGCTGCTGCCTTAAGTGACCCTGCCCTATACAGACTCCTAACATTCCAAGTCCCTATTTTCATCCCTCTTTGCCTGCTGCGCGATGCTTCCCCTGGAAACACTCCACCCCGGAGATCCGAGTGGGGGAGTAGTTTACCTCCGGATTGTTTTGTCTCCAGAGCAAGCATCCCACCTGTGAATGTTTCTTAACATAAGTGTTTTACAGAGAAGGGTTGTTAGCACCTCAACAAACCACCAACCTGGAGGACCACCCCTCGTCGGCTGTCCGCGACTGCTTATTCAATTTATTCGCAGCTACCCTCCTTATCGGAGGCCGTTCCTCTATCCGCAACCCGAGGACGCGCCATGCCGTTGGTGACAGGGATCCAATTCATGGAGAATAAATATATAATAAAATTAATTATATACGTCAGCACTACCTTTTTTATTGAAACATAAGGCTACATGTTTCGACCCATCAGTCAGTCATCTTCAGGCCTACATAGCAGACTAAGTCATTGGAGCCGTGGGCACATTGGGATCCCAATATGTTTACATTAGTAAAATATATAAAATCTGGTAAGTTTCTTTTCTATATTTCATTCGTCCTTAGCAAAGAAACTCACCAGATTTTATATATTTTACTATTGTAAACCTACTGGGATCCCAATGTGCACACAGCACCAATGACTTAGACTGTTACGTAGGCCTGAAGATGACCGACTGATGGGTCGAAACATGCAGCCTTATGTTTTAATAAAAAAAGGTGGGGCAGACATATATAATTAACTTGATTATATATTTTCTACATCTGTCCAGTCTGGCTTTGGGGCCTACTTAGCCTCTGTTCAATGGGTACATCTTTCGCGACAGTAAAGCGGCCGGGGAATGGCGTTGACCACCCACCCAATCTAGGGCCAAGGTGCAAGAAAGTGTAGAGGTGTAACTCTACTTCCTCTTTGGGCCCTCATAGCCTGCTGTAGGGTGAAATTTACCTTTACAGTTACAGCATAGATTTTGTAGGAAGTTCGAAGGATGTGGTGTATTATATAAGTGGAGCCTGATGGTAGTCATTATACGCCTCAGATTAGGCAAAGGCATTTGCATTGAAAATGGATTCCGCTGTTTGTGAGTGTTTTAATTAATCACGAATATCGAGACTACATGATGCCTCATGAACACGACTGTAAAAATTGTGTCGTGTGTTTTTACAACGCAGCATAATTTGCAGTGGTTATGCAGACTAATATATGGTGGACTGTACGTTGAGAAACGCAGGGCAGGGAAGAGGTCCATTTAGGTTTCAACGCTGGACCGAAGGATAGGAGATAACAACAGACTGCTGTAAATTACGAAAAAGAACTCCGTATTATCATCCTTGCGCGGATTCTGTGTGCGGTTGGCAGCTTTAATCCGTGGTTGGCAACAGTGTACAAATCACACTCAGTTCGCAATGTTTTGCGTTTTACGGTCCTGTGTGTTAAGTGTTTTGCTGCTGAGAAATTCTGATTTGAAGCTATGGAGCCGTTTTTACCATCTGAAATTGCAAGACTTGTTTACGGTAATAAGTCGTGGATATTTTGTTAAGTGATATAAGAAGGGAAGGTGAATTGCATACAATCTATCTAACCTAATAGGCGGGAAATGTGTTGGTCGTATTTTAAGTGTCGGTTATAATTTTATAGGATATTTGGATGAAGCTAAGTGTGACGAGGCTGCTCGGAGTTTCCTGAAGCACTGTTCACATCTCTCTGAGTGTCTGGCTGCTAATAAAGAAGGCAAGGGTTTCAACACACGACCTGCTGGTTACTCTTTGACGGACATTCTGGATGAGTATTGCGAAATTCGCAGCATGGGTAAGTGTTGACAGTAAACAGAAGAATTCCAGACTTTTATAAGACTGTGTATAACCGCGGGCGAACTTGCAGAATATGGCTGTATTTGTACATGAAACATTACTGTTGTGGAAACATGCAGTGGCAAATTCGGTTGGTATGGGTAATTGGATGGTGTGAGGTTTGGTGAATTAGTTAACATTAGGTTGCATTAGGCTAGTAACTTAGGGTTTTTAGAATGATGCAGTAAAATTCATCACGATTTGTTTGGGTGAAACTCAAATTAGATGCTTGTAGTTCCTGTTAGGTTTTGCTAGGGTGGGTTAAGTTAGATTAGGTTTAGTGCTGTAGTTAGAGTTTAGTCCTTTATTTGGTTAGGTTCTTGCTTAGGTTGACAGGTCATATAGCGTTTTTGTAGAAAATAACATAGTAACATTATGGACATTTTCTGTAGTTCTCAGTTTGGCCATAACTAATGAACCATTGATGCTAATTATGCAAAGTATACTGTGCAAATGTTGCCTCATGGTACATATACATGTTGCTTCTAAGTTAGTAGTTACAAACACGGTGACAATGTGGAACTTTGGAATTTTGAAGGAAGTATTGGAATGTCACAAAAGAAGTAATTAAAGTGTGCGACTCTTATTTGAAGCATTCTTTGATATGATGAATAGCATGTTCAATAAAGAAAGATAAAAGTTATTTTTCATGCCCTTGGTTAGCTTGACAACAGTAAAATTTATCCAACAAGATACGGAAATCAAAATGAAAGCATTAAAAACATGGGTGCCTTGCAGTGGAATAAACTCCTCTACTTGTGTGATTGTAGTCTGGTCTTTTAGTTGCAGAGTGTTTGCAGAAACTTCCAAAAAATTCAGCAGATAAGCTGTGGCACTGTGACAGCTTGATTGAGCAGCTGCGATGCCTGATTGATTCATCACAGGCAGGCCAAATGTTACTCGTCAGCATCAGAGTACCACCGAAAGTGAGTGATTGACTGACTGAATAACTAAAAATTTCATGCAGTAGAGTCCTTCTTGAGAAGCAAGTTGTTACTCAGGCAAGAAATTCCCCTCAATTGTGTGGAACCAGGAAGTTCATTTCTATGCTCACAAAAGCCCAACCACTTGTTTGTATCTTGAGCCAGGTGAATCCATTCCATGCCCTCCAGCCCTATTACTTTAAGATCCATATTAATGTTTCCTGCTGCTTGTCTATGTCTAGGTCTTTCAAGTGGTCTTTTTAATTCCCAAATCCTGTACATATTTCTCTACTGCCCTGTATACATGCCAGATGCTCTGTTCATCTCATTGTCATTGATTTGAACACCTGACTAATATTTGATGACAAGTATAAATCATGAAACTCCAAGAGGGTACATCCTGAACAGGTAAAAGGATTGACTTTTTCCACTGTTTTGTTGTTAGCACACCTATATTTTCTGGTTCGTTACACCCCAACCCCACATACATACCACTTACAGGAAACGGTAGCAGTAAACAAGATATGTTGACGTATTTGTATTTATGCTGAACAGGAGTCACCTGCCAAAGGAGCTAGTAGCAGTGTAACTCCTTCTCCACCAACTCACAGCCATCTAAGGATAATTGGTTCCTCCAATAGAATGAAACGAACTGCTGTACGTTCATCACACAGTAGTAAACAGCAATGTTCAAAAGATGCAGATGACGTGTTACCTTCTATGTCCAGTAAGTATTTGCACACATCATTTGATTATTTCTTATTTATTATATTTTTATTGAAGGATTCTGCGTAAGTGCTGAGGTTAAGTAGTTTTAATTTAAATATGGTGGAACTAACCATGGCCCTGTTACAGGATGAGGTTCATGTAATAAATATGTGCTATTTGATGTATGTTTGTCCGTGCATCATTGTATAAGCATAGAGAAGAAAACCAGCTAGATGCTACTGAATGCTTTTATTGCACTTATAATCTGCTCAACATGTTTCGGGCACTTATGTGCCCATCATAGGAGCTCGAGACTATACTTGCGTTATTGCCGCATATGGTGTGTAATGCCATGGTTGCAATGCACAATTTCCCTCATCCCGGATGCATAGCCTGCTGCTCTGCTCCTAACAGCAAGTCATTACACACCATATGCGGCAATAACACAAGTATAGTCTTGAGCTCCTGATGATGGGCATATAAGTGCCTGAAACATGTTGAGCAGATTATAGGTGCAATAAAAGCATTCAGTAGCATCTAGTTGGTTTTCTTCTCAATGCAAATATGTGCTAATCCACAGCGTCTAACTATGGTATCCATCAATAACCTGGGTGGATACTCTGAAACAACAGCATCATGGAATATTCATGCCATGAATTTGAGAAGTCCTTAAGAGACAGTTGGTAGATCTTATTGATGTGGTAAAGCATGATATTGCTCTGCTGTATGAGTCACAGGTACCTTTTTACCTGTTGACTGCTTTATAATGGCAACTGCCATCTGGTGTTATGGTCAGCAAATAATCACTCATGCAGCATGCATATATAAACCGTATGCGTTATATGAGGTGCATGATTTTGGATTGTGGTTTGGGAAAGATATGAGAGGAATTTGTTGGTCAGTTCAGGGTGCTCTGCTGGCATTCACCAGGAGGGACTGAGGAAAACCACAAAGAAACAATAGTTGTCCCTGCGTGTACATTAACCAGGTATTTTCTCATTGTCAGCTCTGTGTGAAACACATTTAGCATATCTATTGTGGTGAAGTCTGTTATTGGGTGTTGCTGGTGAAATGTCTTTGTCTTTTTTTTAGTGTGAACAGTTGTCCATTGCATGAAATGAAATGATGTTATTTTGTACTTGTTTGCTGTGTTACAGACAATATGTTATCAGTTGAAGCTACTCCGTTGGAAAACCTGCCTGGAACATCAGGAAATGTGGATAACCAAAATATACGAAGTGGAAGAGAAAGTGTAAACATTCAGAATGTCTCTCAGAGTGGCCATACAGCAGAATGTGAAGATGATGATCCTGTTGGTTCAGTGATTTCACATGAAGCTAGCGTGTTGAAGCCATCTATATATCCCTCTAATCAGTTTCAAAAGTGCTGTGATAAAGGCAGGACCTCAAAATGCCAACCACATTCATCATTTGTAAGGACCAGTCCTGCAGTAGAAAGTCCAAATAATAGTGCAGTTGAAGATGGACCATCTTGCTTTTCATCACCAAAACGAAAGCTGTGAGTACAGTACTCAGATCTGCTCTCTGTTGTACTTTTTAAGTTGGTGGGTGGGGAGGGAACAGTGGTAAAGAAATCCTGTGCCGGTTTCCCAGGCGACTAATTTTATATGATGGCACCTAATATTGGTGGTTTCTCAGTATGGAACTTAACTTTGTTTCACACTGCTAGCATTCAGAATTTTGAAGTGGTTTCTAGATTTCTGGAAAATTGTGCGCCCTTGATTTAACCCATCAGTCCCTAGAACATTTTGCCCTTTTCTACGAGAGTGAGTCAAAAATTATCCGTGTTGTAGGTGCATGTTGTGCAGTTGCCACAATACATGTGGTCTGCATGTCTCCTACTATTGTGGTGCATATGTGACCTTGATAGTTGATTTATGTCATGAGTTTTGTGTCATAAACTTGGATGGTCCACTTTTCATTTGCACTAAAGATGAGCAGAGGGCACTGATCCATTTTTTATGGGCTGAAGGTGTACCAGGTGCATAGAAGGATAGAAGGATATCAGTGCAGTATGGGAACAGTGTCATGTCACAACAGATGGTCCAAGAATGAATCTAGAGGTTCAAGAATGGTTGCACGAGCGTTAAGCATGAGGAAGGAACCAGATGCCCATCTACGTCCATTACTGTTGTAAACACGGAATAAGTCCGTGACGTGGTCCTGCAGAACAGATGGGTGACTATTGATGAAGTGGCACATCAACTGCAAATTAGTCATGGTGCGGCCTATGAAATTATCCACAACAGGCTCGCCTTCCATAAATCTGTTCATGATGGGTCCCATAGAGAGTCACAGAATTGAACGAAGAGACGTTCGGACATCTGCAAACAGCTTTTGGATCACTGTGGTGCTGGAGGTGACCAATTCTTGGAAAGGATCATCACGGGAGATGAAACATGGATCCACCATTACAAACCAGAGACTAAACGCCAGAGTATGGAATAGAAACATCCCCATTTGCCCTCCAAGCAAAAGTTCAGAATGCATCCAACTGCAGGAGAGCTTATGCTTACAGTTTTTTGGGACTCACAAGGGCTACTACTGGAACATTGTAGAGAGAGGGGTTCAGCAGTGAACAGTTCTGTCTACAGTGAGGTGCTTTGTGACAAGCTAAAGCCTGCACTTCGAAGCAAATGATGAGGACTGCTGTCAGATGGCGTTGTGTTGTTACCTGACCATGCCCATTAGGACACTGCTGCCCACACTGTTGTAACTCTTAAGAAACTAAACTTTGAGGTATTGGAGCATCCCCCGTATAATCCTGACCTTGCCCCTTCGGACTATCAGGACGCTCACCTGTTTCATCCAATTCAACAAGCCTTAAGAGGCTGCCAGTTTACCACAGAGCAGCAACTGAAGGAAACGGTGCATGTGTGGCTTGTCTGTCAGCCTAAAGTATTTTATTGTGAGGGCATATAGAAGATTGTGCAGCAATGAAAAATTATGTACCTGTAAGGTCTCTACCCTTGTTTTAATACATGTTAAACATACATGGGCTGTCTGGAAAGTATAATTCCATTTTGAATATCTTGAGAACCAGTTGCATGGCCTTGATGTAACTTGACAGCCAGTCAGAGGAGACCAAACTGCTCATCCGTTAACATTCACTCTCCTGTGGGGCTAGTCAATCAGCAGTGAGACACCATTGACTGAGCTGGTATACTGTGTGACCATCGCATCCAAAGTGAACAAGTGAGCAGATCAGCTTCATCAAGACAATGCACCTGCCCATGCTACAGCTGTCGTATGGGCTTGTTTGGCAAAGCATCACATCACCGAGGTCTGTCAGCCCCCCTACATCCCAGATTTGGCTCCCTGCGACTTCTGGCTTTTCCCAAAACTAAATTTGCCCTTGAAAGGGAGGAGATTTGTGAATGTGATGGTCACACAGTACTGCCGACTGACTAGCCCCACAGGAGAGTGACTGTTCAGGGATGTACAGTAAGGTCTCCTCTGACTGGCTGCCAAGTTACATCAAGGCCACGCAACCGGTTCTCGAGATATTAAAAATGGACAGATACTTGTACATTGTGGATAATTGTTGACTAACCCTCATAGGTCTGTAGAGCATTTTAATAAACAGAGTGCAGTTTGGTACACAACATATCTGATTCATAGCACTCACTTTTATTTTTCTTGCCACTCCCTAACACAATTCCATGTTGGTAAAAATTGTGTAACTATTTAGGCAACATCATCCATTATGCTAATTAATCAGTTGCGATTTGTGTTTGTCTGGATTTAAATTGCAACTGGTTACATAACGTTAACAGATACTAGCATTTTCTTTGCATCATGATAGTTATGGCATATACTGTTAGCAAAAATTTACTTATTTATGTGAATGGAAGATGAATGTACTTCCCTATTTACATAATTAAAAAGAATGAAGGGTTGGCCTGAATGTGAGTGTAAAATATATGTCAGTATTTTTAAACCATGTAAAGCTTTTAATCGTTGATATTTTTAGGGTGTAATGTATGCTGACATTCATGCTGTCAGTGAATGAAAGTAAATGTGAATGTGGTTGATGGTCAAAAGCCATTGGCTTGCATGAATTGGCATGAATTTTCAGGTGTTCTTGATATGTGTTGCTGAAATAATGGCTTTTTTTATATTTACTCCATAGTGTAAAGAATTTTTTCTGACACTTGGTAGGAACATCAGACAAGACCTGTTATATCATGTAGTGCATAAACCAAGATGTCCTTCATTTGGTGAATTGTCTGAAGCACCACTGAAGCTATGAATTTAAGTGGTAATTCACCACGAAATGATATTACAGAGAGGAAGAAATTACAAATGGTGAAGAGAATAGTAAGATCCCATGTTATGTGCAGATGTATTTCTTCCAACTTCATTCATGTGAAACTGTGTGTCTTAAATCTCCATCATGCCTGTCATTGTTTATGTAATTACATAATTGTGAATCTCATGGTATGCTAGGCTGTGGTGGTTGAAATTCATACATGATGAGAAGAAGTCACTGATATTCTCAGAATATGAAGCTTTTATGGTGAAGTGGATCCAGTGACACTCAGGCCCAACACACAACAGACTAGTATATCGTTCATGCTAATGTGATTAAATCAGGTCGTTCATTTGATGTAAGTTTCTGATCTAAGGATGACACCCCACCACATCTTATGTTTCAAAATTTCCATTGTTACCTGGTGTTTCAGCAGCCTCAGCTCAAAGAGGAAAAGTGCTAACCCCTCCCCAGTGAAAGGCTGTCACACACCGTTGAAGAATCAAAGCCCGTGTAAAGTGAGACGCTTACACACTGACAGCAATGAATCCAGTGAAAACATTGACTTTTCAGTAAGTAGGCATTACTAAAGTAGTTCTTGTTTGGAGTTGGTGCTACGCAGGAAGGTTTGTATCAAATGTGACATTTAAAAAATGAAAGATTCAAATGGATAACACTGCAACTATTCTAATTGTGTCCTTTCTTGCAGCAAGAAGACAATAAATAAAAGCATTTGAATGCGTTTTGTTGTACTTAATGCAGTGGAATTGCCACTTAATGTTTTCTTGATGTATAACCATATGATTCATTCACTGTTTTTTCCCTGCACTGTTATTTCAGTTTAGTTGATTTTGCTCATTTCATTGTTGAGATCCTTGTACCCCTATCTCAGTCTTAAATGAGATTCAACTCTATGTAGCATACCAAAGATGAAGCAACAGAGAAGTGCAAACTCTGCTTGTGTATTCTTAAATATTGTGAGAAGCTTTGATGGTAATCATGCAGTAGGTACATATATTTTTCTGTATAGTTGCCTTTCCAATGCATTTGGTTTAACATTCCATGTGTTTCTTAGGTCTGTCAGCATTCACTATTTTCTGTAGGACCTAGCATCTTGCAAAACTTATTTTCAGTAGATGATTTCCATCATTCAGCATCAAAAAGAAAATAAAATTGCAGGGCCCTGAATGAAGACAGCACAATGGATGCTAGAGAATTTAAAATTTTCTGTTGTTAGAGGATTTTGCAGTGTTAGGAGTCACATCAGGGTGGACATTAATTTGGAACAGAGATCTTCTAAAGCTGCCGGCTATGTTCAAATCAAATTGCAGGCTGCAATATGTGGTGCCATATGTGACTCTCTGACATAGCAACATGGCACATCCTCAGGTTGAGGATGGAGGAAGTGCCCTCCACATATGGTGGGTAGCTGTCAGTATATTGAATATGCAGCCATGTATGACCAGTAGGGGGTGTTCTTTCAGCATGGGGGTTGGGCAAGGGCCAGCAATTCCCCACTCTAAAAAACAAATCACCATGTTATGGAATGTTACACATAGGGTCTCAGATTGTATGGAACATAAGGACAGGTAATAAATTGTTTGAACATGCAGCAGAGCTCAAGTATTTGGGAATGAGAGTAACAAATTGAAGTTGCATGTATGAGGAAATTAAGAGCATATTAAATTCAAGGAATGCCAGCTGCCATCATTCTAGAATTTTTTTTTTTTTTTTTGGTTCTCACCTGCTGTCTGAAACATAAAGATAGAAATATACACAACTATAATTTTGACTAATCAATACATCAAACAAAAAATGCACCATTCATGACAAGTATCAAATTCCTGCATGGTTTGGCACAGGAGTGCCATCATCAGGGAGTCTTCTAGAACAAAGGATTGTAAGTCCAGCACACTAAAGGAGGCTTTATATTGCCCTAACTGCAATGATTAAAATTCTAAATTATGAGTAACATGTAATTTTGACTGTTGTTTGATATGGGTCTTACATGAAAGGAAGAATGTAGGCTGGGGGTGAGCTGTGGGTCTGAGAGGTAACATGAGGATGGAAAATATTGCATAATGAGGAGATACTTGAATTGTACCCATTCCAAGTACTATTAAAAAGGTAAAATTAAAGTGATCCCGTTACAGGCCCGGTGTGGCCCAGAGGGTGGGTAGAAGTATAGCTCTGCTCTTCCATGACTGCGGCACTAGAAGGGGGTGAGTGGTCAGCAGCACGACCTGGCTGCACTTTACCCCTGGGAAAGACCTAGTACCCATTCTGCAGGAGGCTGGGTGGACCCCAGGGCCGGTCTGGACGGGTTGAAAATCTCGTCCCCACTGGGATTTGATCCCGGACTGTCCAGTCCGTAGTCAGTCTCTATACCAACTGAACTACCTGGCCTCTCCAAGTACTATTAGGCATTCAAATTAAGAAGGCTCAGATGGCTGGGGTGTATGTCAAATATGGGTAAGAAGAGAAAAGTGTGTTCTGATGAGGAAACCTGAATGAAAGGGACGACTTGGAAGACCTAGTTGTAATGGTGTGTAATCTATGTCTTTGTGTAGATGCTTACTCGAGCTCTCTTGGATAACACAGAGCTTCATAAAAAGATTGCAGAAAATATAAACAGAGTGATTCACAAACCTGGTCCAGGGGAGAGTCCGGAAAATAGCGAAAACCACCCGTTTTCAAGTACAGTTGAAGATCCAGGCAGTGCAGAAACCTATCCCATGGCTACAGGGTGTAATTCAGTGGCTTCATCATGTGATGGTGTGCTCCAAGAGCTGAACCAAACCATTAGAACCATAGTGGAGCAGACAGAGCAGGACCCTGTGTTTGAAAGGTTCCTAGATGAAATTATAGGTATAGTTCAACCATAGTTACTTTTTTTCCTTGTGGTGGACAACTGTGTGTACCAGAATTTACTTGTCAAATGGACAATTGTGACCTGCAAACACTAAATGCACCAGACCATGCTTATTTAGCTATGAAGACTGACACTATAATATTAATTGCTGATTCTTTCAGTATGCAGGTGGTTTTTTGTTTTTATTTTGCCTGTTTGAATAAGCATACAATAATGGTGAATATTTGTTTTTGAATTTAATAGTTTTTTTTACTGTAAGGGAAAGAATTTGTCGTAGTCTTAAATATCTTCATATAATAAAACCAACTAGATGCACTGATTTCTCAAATTTATTTTTGGAATAAAATTCTACATGTTTCAGACAGTTCCCCTGTCCATCATCAGGAGTTTTTCACTGTACACACAGCAATGGTATATGTCATACAGGTCTGCTGACAGCTTGTGAGCAAGCTGTCAGCAGACCTGTATGATAGACAGGGGAACTGTACGAAACATATAGAGTTTTATTCCAAAAATTAATTTGAGAAATTAGTGCATCTAGTTGGTTTTATTATAAGAATTTATCAAAATGCATGGTCACCTGAATGTCAAATTCTTAAATGTCTATTTTTAGTTCACGTCATTTCATCTGTGATAGGTTGCTTGTGCAGAATGTTGAAAGACACATTTAAAATATTCATATATGCCAGTGTTTTGATTGAAGTCTTTGGGTTTTACGAAGGGAGCGTCATAAGCTAGCATTCAAAAATTGAGTATGTATAGGTAATAATACTGTGAACACTTCAGAATTGGTACACTGTAAATTTTGTAACTTGTTATATTTGTTCCTGGATATTTAAATTCTGACACAATTTGAAATCAGCATGAAATGATTTAATTGTGTATTCTATGACATTGCAGCCCCGTTAGAGGAAGAGATGACACCAAGCTCAGTGGATTTGCAGAGTGAAGATGACAATGCTTTTCCAGACCTTGCAGTTACAACAAAACCAACAAGGAATGTTAATATTGACACTCATGATGCCACCAGTACTCCTAACAAGAAATCTTCATCATTACCTTCAGCAGAAGTGACAGGCTGCTCCAGAGATCAACAGGTGTTACAAGAACATAGAATAGAAGACAGTTCTAGCATTTTGTTTAATGATGTACCCCTCAAACAGAGGCTCCGTAGTGCAACACAGCATAAGTCTGATACATCCTCTGTTAGTAACTCAGGTACATGAATCATTTATTACAATGTTTTTATCTTGCACATAAACAGACATTTAGCTGAGCTGCTCACAGTGGTAATAAACACAAAAATAATGCAGAATGAAAGGTAAAGTCCCAGTACACACCTTGAAAGCATATAGGCAGAATGGAGTCATAGCTGCACTCATTTCTAGCCTTGGTACTTGATGGAGGTGAGTGGTTAGCATTATGGCCTGACCAATTTATCTGTGGGGAAGGAGCCCCAGTACCCATAAAATAGGGTATGGGTGGGCACTGGAGTAGGATTTGAGCCTCACATCATCTGCCCCATAGCCTAGTTAATGTACCACCTGCTCTCCTCACTCCTAATGGCAGAATAAGTGGAGAAATCATTTTTTGTTTGAAATTGAGGGGATGTGGCTTCCTGTGAGTACACACTAGATCTAGTAATTTTAAATGAAAACAGTTTCAGATTGACTTGAGTCATTACTGCATTGTAAATTATTTCCATATAATTGTTGTCAGTTAAACAGAAACTTTGGTAAATTCACTATGGTTCAAATCAACTTGCAGTAAATACCACAGCATCATCTGGCAAAGAGAAGAAGAGGGAAGGCACTTCACTTGAAGACCAGAATGCTGCTGCCATCCAGTGCATTGTGGATGCAAAAATGTCAACTCAAAGTACATATGAAGTAAGCCAAAGTAATCAGCTGCAAAGTAATGTTTGTCCCAGTATGCCAACCAGCACAGTGGACACACAGACATTTAGTACTACTTCTTCAGGTGGTAATTGTCACTACCCAGGTCAATTGATGAAAGATTGTTCACTAGTGGCAACTTCTTTGCAGAAGGAAGTAAGTCAGATTTTGAACGGAAGGGTTGGAAGTGTGGATGTAGGAAGTTCGAATACCATAAAAGTAGTGAATGAGTCTGTGCAGAATGCAGAACTTATTCTGCTCAATGCTAACCTGGCATTCCTGGACAATAATGCATCATTTTCACTTAACACTGGAACCAACAGCAACTTTGTGACAAATCCTTCACCACTTCAGATGCAGTTGTCTGCTCCATTGGTTGCAACATCACAGCCATCAGTTTCTGCAGCTCCTACCAACCAGGTTATGACAGTCATGCTACCTGGCACAACAGGTGCTGTTCAACAGGCAGCTGCATGCAGTGGGATTCCTCTTTACCCACCATGTGAGCAAGCAGCACCTCATTCATTTGCTGCAAACAATTCAAGTCAGGTGGTTGCTATTACCATTCCTGGTCCACAGAATGTGAACTCTGCTGTAAAGGATCACATGTCCACTGTCATCATGTGTGGGAATGATGGGATTATTCCGCAGTTCATCACTGTACCACATTCGGACCCTTGTGAGTATGTTGGTGTGTTTATATTGGACTGTTTGTTATTGAATGACTCAGTGAAAACCATGCATTAAATAAAGTCAGTCTAGACATGGAACAGTAGAATTCCACTCACTGAAAGTGGTTGCAATCAGAAAATGAAGACTTAGAATTAAACAAATTTTAAAAATATTGGGTGTGTTTTTCCTGCTTGACCGATTAGTGCTGGTCTAACACGCTGTGTGACTCTCTGCCAGTGTTGCGTCATATGCCACGTGTTGGGGAGGTTCATCAGTTGATGACGGGAGGTAGACAAACAGTCTTAGTGATAATAACGTTTAGATAGTTAAAAACTCACTAGAATGTCAGGCTGATACTTATCGGTCAAGTAGGAAAAGAAAAACCAATACATGGAATTGTTTGTCAGAAGATAGCAAGCTTTATGAAATTTTCATTTCTGTGTTAACTGTGGAGCATAAAAATTGATGCTGGTTTTATTGGATTGTTACTAAACACAGAACACTGTTGGTAGAAGTCTGTTGATTACAAGTACTTATATTTCTATAAATTACAGTCACATATTCAGCTTGTATGTAATTCACAACTTAGTATAACTGGTAATATTGCAGTACTGTTTAAGAAAATATGAGTCATTAGGCTTTTTTGCAGTGGTGCAGTTCAGGTCTTTGTTGGGGATGTGGCGCTGTGTCACTGGGTGGTTGGTGATTGGTGCCTGATTGGCACAAGCATGGTAAAACTTCAGATGAGTTGTCTTCTGAATTTGAATTGTTGGCTTCTTAGATTTGTTTCCATTTAGAAATATTTGCTCTTTCATTAGTTTAGCAGAATTAAAATTACAACAATGTCATCTACACTGGAGTACATTTTCAGTATGAAAATTTAATAACACTTTTTATATTTGAGATACTAGTAAATATTGTGTGTGAATCGCTTCTGTTGCAGTGAGAGGCAGTTATCTCTTGTCAGGATCAAGTGGAACGTGCCGTATGCCCATTGTCCCTCGAGGTGCTATCATTCCTAAAGCAAGAACAGTCCATCAAGGTAGGCTGGACCTTGTCTTCTGCGCATTTTTTTAAGGATGCTGTGACTTAATTAATTTTCTTACTTCTCTGTGGCATGGTAAACCCAAAGAGGTCTTGTTTCTCTTTCATTTTCTGACTGAAATTTCTTGTGAACTCCGTTTTGAGATGTGTTATGTCTTAAGTGTACAACTTTAATTTCCGTGCAGTGCTTGGATCAGGGCAGTAAAAACAAACATTTGTGTCTCTTCTGTTTGATTGTTTAATTGAAATTTACACACAACTGTTAGTGGTATTTTTTTTTGGAGCATAGTGTGTTTGACATTGAAAATTGTTCATATCATTTCACTCTGTCTAAAACATGCTTGTTAAAACAAGCATGTTTCTTTTGTTCATTGTGCATACCAAATTATCATCTGAAAATGGGAAATGTAGACCTACTTACTAACTCCATGGTGCAGAGTCCTTCTTCAGCAGCTAACTGGTTTGCAGCTAGTCAAGAAATTCCCCACATCTCACGGAACCCGAAGGTTCATTACCGCACTCACAAGCGTCTGCCACCTGTCTATCCTGGGCCAGCCCAATCCAGTCCATATACCCACATCCCACCTCCTGGAGATCCATCCTAATATTATCCACCCATCTATGCCTAGATCTCTCCAGTGGTCTCTTTCCCTCCGGTTTCCCCACCAAGATCCTATACACCCCCCTCTCCTCACCTGTAGACTAGAGTTGAAATTGTCTTGGGTCAAAATCTATGTGACTTTATGCGTGGTATTTTATGTATTTTTCCCTGTGTAGTGCCTGGGGAAAAGAATAGTCCCACTGCTGCCCATGCAGATCATAAAAGATGACTAAAATGGTTACCCAGTACCTGAGAGTATAGCTGGGCCACCTACCCGTGGGGTTTTAAATATGGCCGACTGACCCTCCAGGCTGAGGGTTGGGCGATAGGCCTACAACCTGTCACAGTAAAAAATCTGCCAGGAAATGAAAAATATGGCCTGGGAACAGTCTGAGTGGAATCAGCCTAGGCAATGGAAAAGTATAAATAAGATGGGAGGATAGCGACTTGGAATTTTCATACTGTGGAACTGTATAAAAACAGATATTAGTAGACGCAGAATTAAAAACTGGAAGGAGAGGTAAAAAAAAACAGAGCTGCCTTGGAGCAATCTGTTAAGGAGGCAAAGGTCTGCATTGGATTGTAGTGCCACCTAAAAAAGAAGAGATTTTATATATTTACTGAGTTCAAAAATCGATTATTTTATATGAAATTGTTCATGTGTTGAGTGATATTGGACTGCAATAGAAGCTTTACTGTTTTCTTCCAGATGCAAAGCCTGGGCCTTCAAAGAATGCCAGACTTTCAACATCACAGAGAAAGAAGCACATTTCTTCGAATGATGAAATGAAAACGGGCAGGAATACTGTTGCAGTCAGTACAAATGCCACAGTCAGCAAACCAACTGCTGTAGTGGGTGTTATTTTGAGTGCTGACAACAGCAGAGATAATGTCATTCTGAAGTCCCCAGGTACAGGACAACAGTCTTCAGCAGGCTGTGGTCTGAGTCTTCCCAGTATCATTCTGGAATCACCAGGAAAACAAATGTTATCAATTAGTGCACAAAAAAGTAGTGTAACTCCATCTCAAGGTTATGGACAGGAGAAGTTGTTAGGAGCTCTTAATCTGAAAGAAGCATCAGACAGTTCTTTGAATCAAAAACCTGTGGGGATTGGTCAGGACATAGGAATAAGGAGTGAAAACAAGTTGATTGCAGATGACAATGAAAGTGTAAAATCAAAAAGTACATTAATATTGCAAAGTGTTGGTAAATATCCACCAAGCCCACAGCTTATGACACTTGTGAACCTTAGCAGGAATATTTCCAATAGTGGATGTTCACCATCAGTTCTTGTTCCTGGTACGATAGGTGAAACCACTGTGGGTAAGGTAAATGAAGTAAATTTAACCCAGAAGCCTCGTGAGACTCCACAGTCAACAACTTCTCACGGCAGGACAAGTATGGATTCAAAACAGTTGAGTTTTAGCACGCCTCGTAGGCACCGGCACGTACGAGTGTTGGACTTCACGACACCGCCTAAGGCAAGAAGTGTTCCTAAAGGTCTGCAACCTAAAGAAACTTCTGATACAGTGGAGAAGGTAACAAACACTTCGCAAAGATCTATCAGGAATGGTGTAAATAAGGCAAGATCAACTCTTTTTAAATCTCCCAATGAGTCAGAAACTACTGTATGTGATACGCCCTTGTCAACTGTAAAATCATCTGCATCCATTGCATATCCAAACAGTTATCTTAGTATTGTACCGCCCATAGCAACACGAAGCCCATTCCCTCGACTTTGTGGAGGTTGGGACAATGCAGCAGGAGTTGGGCAAATTATATGTGATGAAAGTGCATCAGATTTTTATGTAACAGAAACTCAGTATGAGGTGAATGTGATGGATAAACAGTCTGAAGTTACTAAAGGATCAACAACGCTCGTGAAGATCAGGGAGACTGAATGTAAAATGACTCAGAAACCTGCAGAAGAAAGTTTGGAGGGCATGAAGAGCCAGCCGTCTTCAAGAAAGGCCTGGGATTTTGAACTTCGAGCACACTTAAATGATAATTATGAAGAAGTCCAGCTATCTTCAAATGACAGCAGTTCTACTACTAATAAAACTAGAAAGGGGCGAAAAACGAAAACAAAATCAGGGAGGAAAAAATCACATGTGACTGAAAAGGAGGTAATGAGTTTAGAAGAGCAACTGAGTAAGGATGAGCACACAGACAGTGGAAGTTTAATTAAAAATCAAGGCAGTCAAAATGGAGCATCTGAAAACACATCTTCAAATTTTATTATTCCTCTTAACACATCAACTAAACGTTCTGAGAAAACAAATTATGACAGTGGAGCTAAAAACCAGGATAGGGACTTAAATATGGTTGTCGTTCCTCTAATTAACGAGAAGGTTCATGATTTAAGAAAAAATGTTGAGTCAACAGGTGAAAGTGATCACGCACATTTGGTTGAGAAACCATCAGTGAAGTTCAGTAGTAAATACAAAAGCTGTGTTCCAGGATCAAAATTGAGCAGAAAAAAGGATGGTGATCAGCCCACTGACTTGTCAGACAACCGAGGTACCGGTGACAGAGGTGAAGTGGCCAGAGAGCCAGATGGAAAGGAGCAGGTTAAGGCGATAAAAAGAAAAGAGATTTTGGCTCTAGAAACTTCAAATAGCAGAAAAGCTGACCTTTCTAAATCTTCAAGCTCCTCTACCATGGAGGTACAAAGAAAAGAGTTTTTGGCCCAGGAAACCTCAGATGGTAAAAAAGCTGACCTTTCTAAATCTTCAGACTCATCTACCATGGAAACTGTAAGTTCCAGTACGTCTGTTGGATCTGTTGTTACTATGGCCAGTTGTTTCCAAGTCGGCCAGTCTCCAATAGAGCAGAAGGCTGGAGAAAGAATAATGGATCACAGTATGCATATCCACCAGTCACCGAACACTGTAGCCATTGAAACCATTGTGAGCCATACTAATGATCTTGGTACCAGTACCAGTTTGGTTGCAGCTGCATCTGGGATAGATTGTGTATCGGTAGGTTGTGCAGCTTCTGTAGCTGACAGTCAACCTGTGCCTCTTTCACAAAGTGAGGAGCTCATTTCCTCAACTTCAGGATTTTATCCTTCAGAGTCCCAGAATAAAGATTTCCAAGCATCTTGTCATCTTAAATACAGTTTCAGTAAAGAACAGTCCTTGGCAAATATACCAGATAACCCTCTGTTAAAAATTTCAGGTACACAAAAACTAGTATGTGATACTGTGAACATGTCAGATTCACAGACAAAAGTGGTCACTTCTCCCATTCTTGATACACCCAGAAAAATAAATGACCCTAGTTCAAATTCCTGGGGAACTGCATATATGTCCATTCCTCTTACACCCCGTTTGAGGAGCCCACATCCAGATGATACTCCAATTACAAAACAAGTAAACGGAAATTCTTGTGTGGCATTTTCTATAATAGAAACACCTAGTTTTCCACCTACACCTAACATTGCAGTGACACCTCAGTCATATCATACAACTCAAAGCACTCCAGCTTCTGCAAGATCAACAGAGTATTGTGCAGGTTCAGCATATTACAAACCTTCTGACAAACTGGACTGCAGTACCTCAGCCAAGCCATTGGAACAGGTGTTGATAGAGGAATGCAGGAAACTTGAAAACACCATTACTACACAGACTTCATACACATATAATGAAAGTCACAAGAAAGATACTGATCATGCGCAGCAGCTGCCATTGTCTGTTCCAGATAAAACATTTGGGGAGACAAACTCTGGAACTGATTTTCAGGTCCAAGTACACGTCGAGAAGGACGTGGTGTTACATGAAGTAGATGAAGGACAAGGAAGTGTCGGTGGGACACATTCGTCAAAGAAACAAAAACGGCCAAAGGCAATGACAAAGAAAAGTGGTGCAAGGAATCGTAGGAACTGTGACAAATCAAAAGATAAAGAGATCACAAGAAAAAAAGCTGCAAGATCCTTGTCTAAGAAAGCCAGTGGCGTAGATGATAAGCCATCAGAAATGTGCACCTTGCCAGGGAGGAAACCAAGGCCTCTTTCAGGGACTGCTAGTGAGCAACAGTCATTGAGAGGACAAACTTCTGCATCAGTCTGTACAAATAGGGACTCTGTGTACATTTCAAGTACTGCCAACGAAAGCAGTACCTTTGATGATAAACCGTCAGAAACAAATACCTCGGCTTCATTTTCGGCACACAAGAAAGCAAGGACTGTTAACAAAAACCAAGAAGGCCAAGTAGATTTCTTAGTTGATGCACTGTCATCAGAGAAGCAACAGTGGGCAAAAGAGACAAAAAAGAAAAGAGGAGTAAGAGATCGTGGAAACAGTGCCATATCAAAAAGTGCAAAGATTGCAAGGAAGAAGAAAACAGGGTCTCCTTCAAGCAAAGCCAGTGCCTTGGATGATAAGCCATCAGAAATACACATCTCATCAAGGAGAAAGGGTAGGCCTGTGTCAGGGACTGCTTACGGAAGTGGTGACTTTGCTTCAGTCTCAAGTAAGAAGAAAGTAAGTGTTGCTGGTAAGAGAAAGGCTAGGCCCAGTTCCAGAACTTCTAAAAAAAGCAGTAACTTGGAGGATGAACCATCAGGAACTCAGAAGAACCGGTGTAAGGGACTTGAAGGTAAAATTAGAGATAAAAAAATCCAAAGCTGCCTTGATGCTGCTCGATCAAAGCTTTTTGGTTGTAGTTCGCCCAGTGATGACTCAGATTTTGAATCAAGCAATGATTTTGGACAAAGTGAAGTTGAAACTAAGACTGTACAATCTAATGATGGGAATGATGAACGGTATACAGAACTGATAACAGCAAAAGAATCGGGTACAGAACAGGAGACTGGTCATTCTTCCATACTGCATAGTGCACATTTAGGTGATGGTAGTACAGATGTACAACAAATGGTGGAACCTCAGGGACAGGATGAGGTTAAACGTGGAAGTGGATTATCTTTAACGAGGGAAAAGTCCCCACGTTTGCCATCTTCATATAGTGAGGAACAGATGAGAGAAACACATTCTGACAAGACTGTGAACTGTGAATCATTATTGTGCCATTCAGAAATGCCTGGATTTGAAATTTTTACAGAATGTGATCAGTCTATGAATGACTCTAGAAAATTACCTTCGTGCTTCACAAATGATTCAGTCGATACAAACTCACATACATCTCCTTCTGGAAAGAACATAACACTGAATGACAAACATGTTGAAAAGAAACACTGCGGAGTTGCCAGACTGAAGGATATAGATGTTTCCAGCAGCATGCCTAATAGTGTGGTTAAAGAATGTGAGGAAAGGGATAGGAGGGCAGTATTCAGCTCACAGTCTGTTCCCAGTAGTTTGGAGCATTCAGGATCCATGGAGAATAATTTCATATGTAGTTATCAGGATATGGATGCAAGGAAACAGTTGAGAGAGAAAGAAGGCAGCTTGACCAAGACTGAACTTTCTGTTCCCACAAAGGTCATCAGGGGGACTGGTGCTGAGATCATACCAACAAAGAAAAACTCTCATCTGTCTGTAGAGGCTATTGCAGACCGGCTTACAAGAGAGAAGATAGCTGTCCAGGCCCCTTTCTTGACGCAGCCTCCAGTCAGCCAGCCCTTGACAGACTACAGCAGTTCTGAGGACTATCCAGTTTTGCATCTGAGTGCCGATTATGATTCACTCCCTGAATCCATAAATTTGTCTCAAGTGGAGTCTCGATTGGCTAAATTGCATGGAGTAGAAGGGGTAACATCAGATGTTTTAGCAGCGGGATCAACACCCAGATCTGCCAATGATGTATGCAGGGATTTGGAGCAGACACCTAATAGGTTCCAGGGTGTTCAATCAAATGTGAAATTGTCATCCACAGTTGATGTGCTTGAGCATGAGAGGCAGGAGCTGGCATGCAAGAAGCAGTCAAGTACTAGCAAGAGAAAACATGGAGCAGAAATTACAAACAAACTGAGTGCAACTGATAGACTAGAAAATACCAATAAGAAGATAAGGGCTTTACTGGGTGATGATGTCAGTCCCATAAAGATTGTGAGTGAAGCAGGTGAAGTCAGCAAGGGTACAGAGCATGGAATTTTAAATGAAGTATTGCCTACTACAGAGAAACATAATAAAGGCAACCAGGATGTTATGCTGGAGGATAAACTGATAGAAAGATCAGGGATAAGTACTGCAATAAAGGAAATGGTGCAGGAAAAAGAAGTCTTCTCAAAGCAAAATAAAGTATGCGAATCAGATAAAACGAAGACAACAAACACATCCAAATTCTATCAAACTTCTACTGTTCAAGTGACAGATCCAGTTGATACTGTGGGTTCCAGAATGGAGGGTTTGCCGTCACAGGGCACAGGTATGATGTATAAACGTCATGAAGTGTGTGGTAATGAGAAATACATAAAAATAGTGTATGTAGATGCAGGACCTGAAAAACATAATCTTGTTTTTGAAGATATCTCCAATTTGTCACTTACTCTTGCGTTCGGTGAACACTTGACTGAAGGTGTGGAAACACGCACGTTTACAATTTCAGAATTCCAGGAATTATATTATGCTTCACCCAAAGACTGCACCAGCAGGTCAGAGTCTTGTGAAAGTTATCAGTTTGATGTCAAGAGAAGGAACACTACCATAAATTGTACGAATAACAAATGCTTAGGTAATGTTACAAGTAGCAAAGACAGGGACAGAGAATTGCTCCATGAAGGCAGGAGTGCTGGACTTTACATAGAGGAGCATGAAACGACCTCATGCTCTCCATGCCATAAAAAAAGTGCAGACTTTTCACGTGACAGAATGAGAAGCTCACGTTCTCAGAAGGGGTCCCCACCTCCAGTCCACAGGAGACGGACATTGTCTGCTAATTTTGGAAGAAAGTCCCAGTGTTGGGATCACAGGGCACCCTCACCATCATCTCCAGTATTGGTTAAATCTAAATATTCAACATTTTCACCACTGAATGAACTCTACAGTGAATATTTGAAAGGTGAAAGGGAGTCTACGAGGTTTGTTTCCCATTATAATAAAAGAGGTCAGTATTTCAATTTTAGAAGTCATGAGCGGCTTCCATTTGGGCACAGAGGTAGGGGAAGGACAAGGTATTATGACAGGCATATTCATTCACGAAGAGTTCTTGATCATTATTCTTCAAGAGAATCCAGGTGTACTTCATCATCATCACATGGACGTCATGACAGGAGGTCTGTCCAGGATGTGAGGGTCACAGAAATAGACTCAACAAAGGCCTCAGGCAACACAACATTATTGATTGGAGCACCTACAGCAGTTGAGGACGTGGATCAGCAGCCTCTTACAGTAGATACACAAATTAAAGGTGTTATGCATGGAAGGCAAAAGGTGCTGGCAGATGATGAATCCCCAGAGGAGGGGGAATTGTTAGATGAAGATTCATTGCCGGAATATGAAGAGGACAGATGTGATGATAAACACGTGGCGTGGCTCCAGAAACGTCCGTCATCAGGTAATGGTAGGATATATTCAGTACAAGTAAGGTAGTGGCTTAAATTAACCCACTCACTTCTGTGGCTATGAAAGTTGTGTTACATGGGAAGAAAAAATCATGCTTTGTTGTGAAAATACATGCTTTAACTTCAGAATTTGAGAAATGCCAAGCATAAAGCATAACAAGAAACATGAGAAACCATATCAGAGGTGGAGTATTAATGTGTGGGGTGAAATACTGTTTGTAATGTTCACATTCAATATAGGGCTGCCTGACACATTATTTTTTACCAACACTGAAAGGGTTTAAATAATGAACATATGAAATCACCTATGCATGCTCAACATTTCTGGCAAAATTTATGTTCACTGCATTATAGATGGAAATGTGCAGGTAAAAGGTTTGGCTGTTTCAGTACTTGGAATGATTATGTCACACAGCCTGTTGTGTTACATTAGACTTCATTATATAAGATCATGTTTTTGGATGTTTTGGACAGGGTACACTTTCAACACTGTAGCATGAATTGGGTCACAGCTGTGGTAGAAATGAGAGGGGACAATCTAGCGTATGTAGAGATCTGTACACCACGTGCGCGTGCATGCCTCTAGTAAGATCTGAAGTTTCCCTAAGACAACCTGAAGATGGCCAGTACAGGCCAAAACATGTAGTTGTCCATTATATAGTCATTAAATACACCTCATGTGACACAGTTGTGTTTGACTACATACAATTTTCCAAGTTTTCCGAGAGAGGGCAACTTTTCTGCTTCCGTAATATGGCTATAGTATGGGTGTGTTGTGTAGAAGTTACCTCGTATACCTCTGGGAAATGTTCACTACATTGACCTACTCATACATTGCCAAATTCGGTGCTTAGAAGATACCACTGATGACAGTGATAAAACAATTTAGTCTTTGTTTTTATTGCAACCAACTGATGCACAAATACATATCACAACAGTATCTCTTTATAGTACACTCCTACATGTTTCGACATCTCTGTGTCATCCTCGGGGAGTTTTGCATTTGTGCCTCGCTAAGTTACATAAATTCTTAAAATTGAAGCTGTTAAAATTACAATTCCATAAAATTATTAATTAAAGTATATTACTATATTATTTGGTCGTCATTTAGTGATACGGTAAAATCTGTTTGACGTTATATCTTGTGCAAGCAGTGTGTTCCGTGTTGATGTTAGTGTGCCAGGCCACCACACAAAGAACACCAACAAGGAATTGTTATATGGAGCCACAAATACACACTGCTTGCCCAAGCTATTGTAACGTCAAACAGATTTTCCTGTATCCCCAAACGACGACCAAATAATATTTTAATATAAAGTTGGTTGTATAGCACACTTTCCCTTTATGCACTTGTATCCTCTGCATAATAATGGTTGAGTGAATGACCGAAACATGTCATAGTGAAATAACAATAGGAGAATGAACATATAGTGTTGGGGTGTTGTGTTTGTGTGAATTGGATTGCTATTGATTAACCTTTTGGTGCCGGAATTATTTTTTTAATTTTAGCACACACTGTATATAAAATGTGAATAATACAGGAACCAAATATGTTAGAATTATGAAACAAACTGCATTTTGAAGAGAAAAAAACGGAGAGTATATACCA
>Ga0123352_10002715_pt1 | contig 24976 bp, 13 predicted proteins | sample TergutLab28metaG_FD_89700 | JGI IMG/M metagenome (GOLD analysis project Ga0123352, IMG submission 89700) | Labiotermes labralis P1 segment gut microbial communities from Petit-Saut dam, French Guiana - Lab288 P1 | ecosystem: Host-associated > Arthropoda: Insects > Digestive system > Gut ...
GAAGTCAGTTAATTGGTAGACTAAGTAACGTGCCTCATTAAAACCGAGGTCCAGTAGAGAAACTGAAGCCACCAATTTCAAAGCCATAATGTCACAGGGCTACCTTGTCACAAAGAGATCTTCCGTTCCGCTAGTCGAATTAGAATTCACAATACCACTACGCGGATATGGGACATGGGACCGGTCGGGCTGAAGGGTGTAGACGAAAAGTTCCGTCTATTTTTATCCTCGTCATTAGCTTGTCAAGAGTGATTCTGGAATTTTTATTTCTCCAAAGAAGCTACGTTTACGCACTGGATAAGAACTGCTTGGACATAATATATATAAAATCTTCTTCTCAAAAACTTTTCTTGTTTTCTGGATTCACGTAAACAATATGTAAATATAAAACACGATCTATTGTTTATTGGACCGTGCATCATTGTGATAACTGAAGAATAAAAAACCAACTACAACCAGCTACAACCAAACGACAAAGAACTTCACACCGAACACACACCACTAAGAACCATAATTTTACATTAAGGCTACCCCCTCCATCTTTACAGAACGAAACGACCAATGTGGTAATCAACATCATTGTCGCGAGCTCCTGCTGATGAGCATAGTAGTGCCCGAAACATGTTAAGCCTGTAAGAAGTACAATAAAATATCAAGTGGCATCTAGTTGGTTTTTTTATTCTTCACATAAGACACGATATCTGCAGCAACTGACATAATGAAGACAGCAATCGTTACTCAATATATTAAGCAACTGCCATTCCACGCTCAATCAGTCTTTGAACTAAAATTAATGTAATAATTTCAATACGCTGTCATTAGAAACTGAAATCATTGTAAGTTTTGTAAAAAAGTGAACATAGTCCTAAATGTATTTAATTACACACACCACACACGATAAAAAAAAGTCCTAAATGTTTGTATGCTACATATGAACACAATCTAGACCTTATGTGTGAACAAGGTAAACAAGTTGTTAATAGTTGCCGTTAAACACAACAATAGTATATCAGTTATTAGTTTATTTATTATGGTGGCTACATGTTTCGGTCATTCTTGACCATCTTCATGCCAACTTATAGAAACTTAAGGTACTATCAGTGCACTAAATGTGCCTTAAGTTTCTGTTAATAATTTGTTTACCTTGTAAATTAACACGACGGGATGTCCTGTACAAGAAGTAACTAATGTGTGCACCTTAGCAATGCGAACTGCACATTTCGCCTCTATCCCACGGCGTAAGGTGGGCCGGGTAGCTCAGTCGATATAGCGACTGGTTACGGGCTGGAAGGTACGGGGACCGAATCCCGGTGGGGGGCGAGTTTTTCCGCACCTGTCCAGACCGGCCCTGGGGCCCACTCAGCCTCCTGTACAATAGGTACCGGGTCTTTCCCGGACGTAAAGAGCGGCCGGCGTGACGCTGACCCCTCACTCCCTTCTAGTGCCGTGGTCAAGAAAGAGTACAGCTATACCTCTACTCCCCCTATGAACCGTACGGTCTGCACAGAGCCTTAGTGCCTGCACAAGGGTGCACTTTACCTACTTTACCATAGCGAAAGCCACTTTAAAACAAGAGAAGAGTGCATATATTTAAGATCCATAACTGTTCATATAATAAAACCAACTAGATGCACTAATTTCTCAAATTTTTTTCTGGAATAAAACTCTACATGTTTCGGACAGTTCCTCTGCCCATCATCAGGAGTTTTTCACTGTACACACATCAATACATACAGGCTTGCTGACAGCTTGCGAGCAGGATCAGGACGGAACCAGTTCCGTCCTGATCCTGCTCGCCAGCTGTCAGCAAACCTGTATGACATATACCATTGCTGTGTGTACAGTGAAAAACTCCTGATGATGGACAGAGGAACTGTCCGAAATATGTAGAGTTTTATTCCAAAAATAAATTTGATAAATTAGTGCATCTATTTGGTTTTATTATAAGAATTTATCACGATGCACGGTCACCTGAACGTCAAAATCCATAACTGTTGCATATTAATTCATTTATTTATTTGTTGTTTACTTCATGACGTTTTCACTAACTCAGCTTATCCTCCGTAGCCTCTAATGAATTAGCGGTTATGGAATAATAAGGCGAAAACAATGGGGAAAGAAAGTGGCTGTGGTAAAATTTAGATATTATCTATACTGTATCCAGGAATGTCTAAGGAAAACGAAGAGAGACCTCAGTCAAAATTGTCGGTGTCTTGCTCGATATTGTTAGTCAGAGGCGCTACCGCTCGGTTTTTTCCTTTATATTCTTGTAGTGGCACAGACTGTGGCTGCATGACGTAATAGAGTTAGTGACTCTGCAGCATGCTGTTGATCTTCAATGAAGTGCAGTGGCCTTGAAGCGTGTAAGATAATTATTATCAGTAGTGTTTTGTGTGTTTAGGGCTGCGCACAAAGTTGACTTCAGGCTTGTTATAAAAGGAACGATCAACAAATGGTTACGAGTGGAAGAAAGTTCATGCTATGGTAGAAACTCCTGTTTTTGAAAGGATTTATGTTTCCGCCTGGCCGTCATAGCGAGTGTCAGGGTACTCTACCCACGCCGTGCCGGTCAACTGCATTTTCTTGAGTACGGGACATTAATGCTACCATTCGGTCTTGCTTGTACACGATGTTTTTCGTGGCTAGCGGGAAAAAAAGAACTTCAATACACAAAACCACGTTCATAAAAGCCTACTTCTGGGCCGTCTCCTAAGCCAGCTCAGACCAGCTCCAAACTTCATGTCGTTCCCTCTCTAAAACCCATTCTAACACCACTCTCTTATTCACGTATATGTCTTCCTAAATTTTCCAACCAAAATTTTGTGTTTATTTCATGTTTCCCCATACGTGCTACAGGACTCCAGCACACTCTTGCCCCAAAATTATTACGCAAATGTACAAATTATTACCCGATTTTAGGTCCCAATATTCTTCTTCTAGACACTTCGTTCTCAAACGAATGCTAAGCAATCATTGCAATATGCCCACAAGAAACCAAAAATTTGATAAAGATCTTTTCATGAAATTATACACAGAACTTGTGTCACTTTTCCAAGTAATAGGAAACATACCCTCGCTTATATGTTATGAACTATTATTCAATAGTTTTGAGGGGGTGTGATCGTGGCTATTGACACAATCCTCTATCCCCAGCAGCAGTCTATTAACCTCGCATAAAGACCGGCTTCCTCTTGTATTTATTGCTCTCTCTCCATGACGCTCCCATGCTTACAGAAAAACTCGGGTGGTCACGGTCCAGTAAACGGGTGAGTCCACACTGCAGTACGCACTGGTTTCGTGGTTCCTGTTTCGACCCCCGGGGATAGCATCACTACAGAATATTGCGTGTTATTTGCACGAAAGGCATACCATGAACACGAAGTAAGAATATCTTATCTTACCTAACCTGTCGGTCCGTCCATCCAACAGCGTTTTTCACCCTAGGAACTACTCGGCTCGTTTCTATTCAATTTATTATTGGATGTGTAATTTACATTAAAACATTGCTATTTTTATTGGTATTCGTCCAATATAATTCCAAGTTTAAACAAAGCTTAAAATACAATGTTTTCATTGTACTCATTGTACTGAATAACGGCATTAAGAAAACTTTCAAAGCGACTCCCTTCAGGAAATAATCTTGATATTAGCGACACGGAATAGACTGGAATGGCTCGGGAGAGCGTCCAATACCGTAGATGGTATTAGCAGTGTTGAACTTTTAGCTGGTCTGTTGCAAATACGAACGGGCTGACGGTGTATAAACTGATTGTGGTGTACGAACCTAGACCGAAGTAATTCAGGATATGGTCCAGTGTCGTTCTGCGGCAACAGAAGCATCGGTTTCTGCTAACAGAGGCTTACCTCCGTTGCCTGCTTAGTTATCAGAAGTGTACTGGATTGAAGTAGTGCCTGCAGTTGGCCCAGAAATATTGACCGCGGCGCGAAGAAGCTGCGGTCTTGCAGTCAGCCAAGCGACACCTGAGATGGATGGATGTGACAGATGCGGGGGTTTACGAGCTGCAGGGGCGGTCAGGCGTTAGTGTCATGGTGCGGCCAGGCGGAAGCGTCTTCTTTGCTTGGGAAACCAGCAGCCGGCCAGCAAACTAGCATGGCCACCTACACACAATCTTGAGAATAAAGGAATCATGTTCCAGGAAATCGCTTCAGTTTCGTATTGCGACGTGCTGTAAACTGCATATGGTTCCAGTCACAGATTATCAACCTATGGTTCCTCTTTAAATAAGTTCAGTTGAGACTCCACCTATTCTTTTACGTGTAATGTATCCCAGAGTAGCATGCGCGGCACAAATTTTAAAGGTTAAATTTAAAAAATTGGAGTCTCTCGAAATTACGCCACTCTACTACTACAACGACCGAAAGAGCAATTCACTGGTGTTAGTGTTATATATATAATTTGTTTTTGGCGCGACAGCCCCCCAGTGGGGCAGGGCCTCCTCATTCACGAGGTTTCTAGATCACACACAACGACGCACCACAGTCGGAAGGACTCCTCTGGACGAATGATCACCCCGTCGCAGAGACCTCTACCTGACAACACACAAAACTCACAATAGACAAATATGCATGCCCCCGACGGGATTCGAACCCACAATCTCAACAGGCGAGCGACCGCAGACCTACTCCTTAGACCGCGCGGCCACTGGAACCGGCATATATATAAATATATATATATATATATATATATATATATATATAAGACTTGTTTATGTGAATCATACGCGTGTAAGTACAGTGCATCTTCCCTCTCAGGTTCAAACATCATCCTGTTCATTGATTACAGGGGTTGTATTCAAATTGAACTTCCCCCCCCCCCACTACCGCAGGCTTATTCATTTTCAATAAAATCAACTTAAAACTGTCACAGTTGGCTCTTGGTTAGCATCGCCACACGTCAACGTGGGGTTTTATCGTGAATCGGTGATTGACAGGTAGCGATTCGAATTATTCAGTTCACATTTTAATACTGGGCGTGCGAAATAAAACACAAGCTAATGGGTTGCGGTGGAATAGAAAGAGCATCCAGTTTCATTGTTTTTCGTTTCGATGATCTGTTATTTATTACCTGTTCCGTTGTAATTACGCTGTTAAATGCACGTTCAGCTATTTCTGCTCATATCTGCACCTCATACTGGAGGAATGAGATGATGTTCTTAGTCCAGCTACATACACTGTAACTCTAAGAGCGTAGAGATGTTTCTATGTAAAAGAGAGACTCCCTCACCAAGTAAGCAACGAACTCTAGTACCAGTGGCGTACCCAGGAATTTTGTTCGGATGGGGGTTCAACAAATTCAGTTGAGGACAGTGGACAGACAGAAAAGGGATCTGGGGGCGCTGGCCCCTTAGTCATGGGTTCCGGATGCAGCTGTAATTTGGTACAAGAAATTTCATTTCATATAGTAAAATTTTCTTACTTTTTGGTACTTTAACCCTTTTCCTGCTAATGTGGAGAATATGGTGAGGTCCTAATAATGCCAGCAAATGGCAGGTGGGATTTATTTCGGCGTTTAAAGGGTTAAGACTATTTATGATGACAACCAATTTATTTGTCATTGCTAATGTAAAACAATTAGGTAGTTTTAGAATTTTACTGCCTTTATTCCAAACATCTTGGGGTGTTGGCCTCCTAAATTCGATAATTTTTAACAGTTTTCAAATCGGGTTGAGTTTGGCACGATTTTTGAGGGCCTTCGGATTTTCAGGGGGGGGCGGCTGAACCCCCCCAAACCACCCACCTCGGTACGCCACTGTCTAGTACAGATCAACTCAGATTTGTTCAGCTGGACAGGGTGTGTCCTAGAGAGACTCGTGTCAGTCTGCATAATTCATCACTAAATTTATTCAGCTGGCCAGAATGTGTTCTGGACCGTATCATAACCCACGTCAATGAATTTGTGTGCTTTCATATCTTAACACTAAATCCGTCTACACACTAGTCTCTCTTCCTTTCTAATGTCTAAACTCTTTCCTCTATGTTCCGAGGTTTTAAACAAAATATTGTGGTATGTATATTTTTTTTTTGTTTTCTTTCTTGCTAATTAAATTCCCCGCCTTTTATTGTGGATGAGAAGCAATTAAATCACTTTTCCTTAGCGAAATACTAAAACCACACAAATTGACGTTAATTCTACATCAATTACTCGATCAGTTTTTGCAGTGTATCGTGGCGTATTCCCATTATTAAATCGAGGAAGTGTAGAGAAAGTAGTGAACGGCAGTACACAATAGAGAGTGGGTATCACCTCCCTGATTAATGATTGTGTGGACCTGCTAAATTGCAGATCAGCCGCAAACCAAACACACCAGCAGTTCATGAATAGTTAACCATAGCATTTTGTTGATGCGTTTACATCCATAACAACATATCACTGTACACACTGCAGCACCACCAGCTGACACAATGCGTGCTGATTCTTTACCATGGTAATAATTGTTAATTTAATGGGTTCCATCAGTAATTGTGTAAACTTAGATCTGAAGGGCAGCGTTTGTCAAAACGTGCTTTGAATCGACTGTTTTTATAACTGTGCCCACAAGGCTCCATGTAATCGTTAAGAGCTGTAAAAGTAACGGTAAAGAAAAGTGACGTAGCAGGATATTAAAAATTGTAGCGCTCATTGGTACCGAATGCTCTGTTCCGCAACCTCTTATATACACAAAATGGATAAACATGCTCGTGGGCCCGGATAGCGTAGTCGTTATAGGGAATCGCTAAGGGCTTGGCGGTCCGGGGATCGAATCCCGGGGAAGGCAAGATTTTCCGCACCTGTCCAGGTCTGGGGACGACCCAGCCTCCTGTAAAATGGGTACATGGTCTTTTTTCCGTGGGGTAGAGCTGCCGGGGTTTGGCGTTAACCACCCATCCCGTCTAGCGCCGAGGTTAAAGAAAGAGCAGAGATGGCTATACCCCAGCTTCCCTTCTGGGTCTTTACGGCCTTTCTAAGGTGTGCTTTAACTTTAACTTTTTTTTTAACAATAACGAATCTGCGGTCCCTTAGCCTGCTATATAGGTCTACAGGACGTTCCTACAGCATGTTCTTTCTCAGATCAGTCCCGCCGGAGAGACAGACACATAGATAGCATACGTATGTCAAGTACCAAGGATAGAAATGTGTGGAGCTGCGCGAATGATTTTCCAATACCGGGTGTCCCAGGAGACCCACAGAACAACAAGACAAGCTAATCTTATGTTTATTGGACCGTGCATCATCTTGATAGTTGAATAAAGAAAGACCAACTTGATGTCACCTTTTTTATTTCACTATTTAATGCTCAACATGTTTCGGATGTACTAACATCCGAAACATGTTGAGCATTAAATAATGAAATAAAAAAGCAAGTGACATCAAGTTGATCTCTCTTTATTCAAGGCAAGCTAATGTCTACGGCTGTCTCATGGAAGATAACATAGCGACAACTTGCCACTTTCATTCAGGATAACTGGCATTCACTTGTCTTTACACTTAAAATGTCGCTGTGGTATCAATACTTCGGAAGAATTTACCGTCTCCATCCTCAGGGGAGTTCAAGAGGGAAATAGCATTTCTTGTAAACATTCGTACGTACCTACCAGACTATACTACATATTTATTTACTGATCGATTATTTATTTACTGACACTGTTAGCAGTTCGGCTTATAAACACGGCTTCGCAAGGCAAACTTAAGGTTACCTGTGAACAGAGAAAAGCAAAGACGACGAAGATGACAGTGGTATAAACTGAGGTCCTAGTCCGGCAGTTATATTGAGGGACTGAAGACAATCACACAATCCTCGGTTAGGATTGTCATTTTTTGGGTTAGAATCGGCAGGAATGCCTATCACTTGATGGTTACGCGTGGTTACGTGATACTATCAGTAGCATCCTGACAGCCGTTAGGACCTCAAGCTTGACCCTCAAGACGGACAACAGTAGGAATACGGTACAATGACGCTTCGATAGACACTGCTCCTTGAATTCGATTGACAGAGAATAACTTGTTTACGAACGGTCTCGTAAGGGATAGTAATTGACCCCAATATTCGTAGAAATAAAACTGACGGAGCTGCAGCCTGTATGATATCGTTCTGCGGGAAGTTGTAACCTTTATAATGAGTTCAAAAATTAATGTCGTGTTCATCTTATGTTACTCATACCGTGCATTTTCTGACATTCCACATTCTTAAAAGCAACAAAATACACCAAATAAAGTACAATAAAACAGATTACAAAACATACCTCGTATCAAGTGCCAATTCCTAAATGTTTCGGTATCGGGGAATTCATCAACAACAAAGGTTTGTAGGTCCGACACATAATTGAGACGCTAATCGCCCTTCAGTTGGAACCTGATTTGGAGAGTGTTTTTAATCTGTTTTAATGTATTTTAATTAGTGAAATTCGTTGGTTTTTAAAAATATGAAATTTACAAAATGTACAGTATGAACAACATAAAATTTACAGACGTCCAACAGACAAAAGCTATCTGCGACTTTAACAACACAGAGAACAAACATCGTAAGATCAACGCAGATATTTGATATAACAAAATGCACAAGGGCGAAAAGCGTCTGAATTGTGTTGGAGCCACGAAACTTCTTGTTGTTGTTGTTGTTGTTGTTGTTGTTAGACTCCCTGATGATAGCATCTTGGTGCCCAAACATGTAGTACTTGGTTCCTGATATAAAATTTGCTTTGTTGCCTGTTCTATTGTACTTCAATTAGTGCATCTTATTGTGTTTTAAAAATAAGGAATTAGTGCCGTGTTTTGCACATGGTCACTCGCACTTCGAATTTACGATGTTACACCAACAGAATAATTAAGAGGGGGTGTTGATAAGTCTTTAGTCCGAACTGCTTCCCGATGTCGTAGGACGGAATCGATAGGGTCGTTGGAAAGAGGGGTCTGTTCTTGTGCCGAATTGCAAGTCTTTTCTTGTTACAGAGGCTGAAAGGAAGCATGTCAGGCGACGCGCGCGATTTCAACAACATGGATACGTGAGCTGTCATCAAGGTAAGGCACGTGTGTCACACGTGCAAGAGCGTAAACTGAAGGTACCGGCAGCCTTGTCAAATACGCAAAGGAACAAAATGACCATGCTAAGTGGGCCCCTGCCGCTACCGAACGGCGCGTCGAAAGCATGTGGAATAAATACACAGCCTACAGATAAGGAGGGTCGCTGTCAATACACTAAATAAGCAATCGCGGACGGCCGACAAGTGGTGACCCTCCAGCTTGGAGTTTATGAAAGGTGCCTACAAATCTTCATCTGAAGAAATTAACACACGCGAAAGTTGTTTATATCACAAGATATTATAATACCATTGAAATTAAAGTCTGAGTGTGTCTACGCCACTCTTTTCCCAGAGCGTCCAGAGGGTCTGCCATGGAACGGAGTTCCGAATCTGTTCGTATCCGCAGCTGCAATAACTTGACTGAGTGTACTGCGGCTCTGGCGTCTCTCTAATCCACCGCTATGTGGACAATACACCTGCAGCTAGATAGTCCACATCATCAATGTGTGCCAGGTCATAAATCATCGTGTTTAACACGGGGACCCGTGTTGACATGTTCCAACCGACCGAACGACCGACGCCCGCCCGCGCTAAGCCGTTCCTCGCCTCCCGGACAAGATCCGGCTTAACCTCCCCAACCGCACGCATGAATGGCGTTACAGCCCATTGTCAGCAGCGGAAAACCCTCCGGACGGATGCGTCGTTTTCATTGCGGCAGCAAATTCATGTGAAGGAACTTGCTCTTAGTTTGAACTGATGCTCATGTGCCAGCAGGACTTTGCTTCTAAATCGATACCATCCAGGGCACATTTGTTGAAATTTTAACGACATATGCACTGACATATTTCATTAAACTACGACACTGATCATAATTGGCTGCTTAAATTTTTAAACAGACATTTTTCAAAACTCGAAGGACATAACCTGTCGCAAGTGGGAGCTTGTAACATCAAGAATGATAATTATCTGTTTCATTTACCATAAATGTTTATAGAATATGGTTAAAAGAATGTTTTCAAACCCAGGCCCTCGACCTTGACAAAGGGTCAGCAGCAGTTATCTGCAGCAGACGTCAAGGTAAGCATCTTCTTTTCGCCTCAAGCACATTGGATACGTACTGCATGTGACGATCATGTTACTACGTTCCATCTTACGGGCATTAATCAGATCCATTATACAGGGTTATTCGAAATTATTGTCGGGGCTTTAACAACTTGCCACCTCGTTCTCCAAATGCAACCCCATAAGATTTCTTTCTATGGGGTTACGTCAAGGATCAGGTTTATGTTCCTCCTCTTCCCGCAAGTATCCCGGAACTGAAGGTACGAATCAGAACCGACTTTGAAACCATCACCGCTGACAAGCTACAAACAGTTTGGAACGAACTCGATTATCGTGTTGATGTTTGTAGAATCACAAAGTGTGCACATATAGAGCACCTGTAAGGTATGTAACAAAAAATTGGAGTGTTGTTCTATTAAATAAAAAAAACACATATACTGCTATCTCAAGTGTATTGTGTATGACAAGTTGTTAAAACCCCGACAATCATTTTGAATAACCCTGTATATAAATAAACGACAAACTGCACTTCAACGTTTATGATGTATTTTATTCACTCAACTCCCATCAACATGTTTCAGCCGCTATTGCGGCCATCTTTAGGCCGAATAGCGGCTGAAACATGTTGATGGGAGTTGAGTAAATAAAGTATAACAAACGTTGAATTGCATTTTGTTAGCTATTTATATATTATGGTTATGAGATGATATTTGTCGTGAATACGAAGATCAATTTACTTGAAAATTGTCTTTTTGGATTACCGTTGGCTCAGTTACGCCGTACACAAATCACAGTTAATTCCTTGCTGGTTATCGGAAAGTCAAGATCTGATAATGAATGGACAAGTAACTGAAGGGGTTCAGAATTTAAATATTCAGGTGCCTTGATAAATTCAAAAAAAAATATTTAATAAGTTACGAAATAAAGTCAAAGGTTGCTGCAGGTAATACAGATGTTTATACAGTCTACGGCAAATATTTAGGTCTATAGCCATGAGCAAAGCAGTTAAAATGAAATTAAAGACAACAAAATAGTTCCCAGGTTTCAGTCAAGCACAATAATATATTTTATTTTACTTTTGCCTTGACTACATGTTTCGGCCAATTGACCATCATCAGGCCACTTTTGCATAACTTAGAATAAGATGCATATACTGCAAACAGCATTGGTGTAATTTGCGGTTTCATAAAACTTATAAATGTATTCAAATATTTTTAAAAGAGTATAAAATATATTGTTTTTTTATAACCTGTGATATATCAAATTTTTTGTAATAATAAAAATTGTTAGAAGCTAAAACTAAATTAATATTTATTATACACTTAAAAGCTTTTCTATTTAAGTTGGATAATGTTTAAAATGTTTAATTTAATGCTTAAATTAAAATATATTTATATACTGTTTAGTCACAAGTTATTTATTGCACGTGACGTAAATCCAGGTTTTTGTGACTCTTGTCGTGTACGTTGCAATTCGGATCGTAAATGTAGATATTTCTTCGTCACTACTCCGTATGCTATTTGCACTGCATGCGCCTTACTGTAAGTTTTGTACGGATGGTCGGATGATGGTCAACAGGCCGAAACATGTCGTCAAGATAAAAATAAAATGTATTGTTGTGTTTGATTGAACCCAGAAAATATTTTGTTGTATTTTTTGTTTAATAAACACAACGAGATGTCCTCTACAAATAAGTTAAAATTGCTATACATAAAACGATGGTGAAACCAGTTGTGGTGTTTGGGAGTGAAACAGTGGCTGTGAATGAAATGGACATAAAAAGGCTGGATACATGGGAGAGGAAGATACTAAGACAGATATATGTACCGTTGGTAGAGCAAGGAATATAGAAAATAAGAAATGATCAAGAATTGAGGGAGCTGTATAAAGATCTAGCTATATTAGCTGATAATAAAAGGAAGCGACCGGAATGGATTGGACATGTAGTAAGAATGGATCAGGGAGGGACATTTAAGAAAATATTTGAGAGTAAACAGTAGGGAAGTAGAAGAAGGGGAAGACCTAGATTGAGATGGCTGGAAGATGCAGAGAGGGATCTGCTGGAGATGCAGGTTAAGAGACGCGACCAAAGGCAGTTGACGGAGAAGAATCGGCGTCAGTGATTGAGAAGGCCAAGGTTGTCAGAGGGCCGTACAGCCAAGGAGTAAGTAAATAAGTACGTTTATCAGATTTCACTTGATTTGATTACCCGAATAATGTGAAGCTCCTGTCCAGTCCCCTAGTACGTCGTCCTTCATAGACCCATATTCCTTCTTCAGCACCCTAATCTCGAATACTCTCAGCCTACATTCCTCTTCCAATATTAGATATAATGTTTTACACCCATATAAAACAAAGGACAAAGTTACGGGAGAAGAAACAACTCCACAAAATTTAAGCCTCGACACTAAATGGTGACGTATGGTCAGATTCGTGCACCGGAGCACCGGTGTCCACTGAGTATGAGTCTGGGAGGGCCCCAGAAAGACTATTGACTTTGCTGATAACAATTTTCTTGCACCTGCCTGGAATGCAACACTGGATCTTCCAGATCAATGCATGAATAAGAAAAGGAGCTAGACATTTTGGAAGGCAGGGCGTGTGGGCTCTTGTCCTTGTCGAGTAAGTGACTGTGCACTTCCTGGAGCTCTAATGGTTTCAGAAAAAGCTTTTTCTTTTAAAATACAATAAGTTGGTTCACAGTTGACCCCTGTGGGTGCGGACCGTGTGATGTAACCGCTATGGCACTTTACATAACAATAATAATAATAATAATTACTATTATTATTATTATTATTATTATTTACTGCAATTTGGTTGTTACCCGCTGGCAGTGGTTATTTTACATGTATACAAAATATGAAATTGGTTACTACTAAATTTAAGTCGGGAGGGCTACATGAGAAGCATGTAGTGGCAACTTGGAATATTGGGAACCATCTCAGCATTTGCGTTTAGGCACAAGAAAACCAAGAAAAACCTGTGTCGAGGTGGCCGGTCGCAGGACCTTCCGAATACTGACTTCTAGCCAGCATGTTTAAATTGTAATTTGTTCGATAAGAGTGTTGATAAATTTGGTTGAATCAGCATATTTGTGGAAATGAACTGTCAGAAGCCATAACATAACACCTACTTTGCTAATGTTCAGAATTACAAACGTACAAACTTTGTAATGCCAGGCGTTTATGAAAGCAAGTACATGAAGATTGCATTCTGCAGTACAAAATGCAGTGTAGCTTGTGGTGTGAGAAATGAGCTGATGATCAGTCTGATTTTCGAATCGCATTCCTGACAGTAGGATAGTTTTTTTATTTCCAGTAGGTCCTGTTGCCTACACAAATTCTACAGATATCGTTGTCGTTGTTTTTATTGTTGTTGTTGGTTTCATTGTTTTTGTTGTTGTGATTATTATTATTTTGTTGCTTTTGTTGTTTTTATTATTATTATTTGTTTTGTTGGTGTTTGTTGTTGTTGGTATTTGTAGTTGTTGTTGTGATTATTATTATTTTGTTGCTTTTGTTATTATTATTATTATTTGTTTTGTTGGTGTTTGTTGTTGTTGGTATTTGTAGTAGTAGTAGTAGTAGTAGTTGTTGTTGTTGTTGTTGTTGTTGTTGTTGTTGTTGTTGTTGTCGTCGTCGTCGTCGTCTTCGTCGTCGCCGTTGTCAAGTCGCGGTGTATGTAATATTAAGAATATCTGTTGAGCTTAAAAGGTTATCGGCAGAGGCACACAATCCCTCCGCAGTTTAATATCCCTTTTCTCTTACTCCGCATATCTTGTATTATTCTGTGTAGAGGTAAAAGCTGGAGGACACCCAATGACATGCGTAGGCAGGCACAGAAGGGATGCGGAGTTTGAGCCTCAGCAATGGTCTGGACGTGCACAGAATATATCGCTCCCACCGGGTTTCGATCACCGGACCGATCAGCCTATAGCGAGTCGCTGTACCAACTAGGTTATCCCGGCTGGTTAATATAAAGACAGGAATATGAAGTTCACCCAATAACGTGCCATGAAGGAACAGAAGGTAGAGTAGAGGTGTAGATCTACCCACTCATGACCTCGGCGCTAGATCGGGTGTCAGCGCCATGTGCCGACCCCTTTACCCCAGTGAAAGGGACCCGGTACCCATTTTACAAGAGGCTGGATGAAACTTGGAGCCTCTCTGGGCGGGTATGGAAAGTTCAGCCCTGTCAGTATTCGAACCCCGGACCCTCCATCACCCAACGAGTAATTACATGTATTACGCTACCACGTCCCTCTATTTATAAAAGCAAAGAGGGTAGTTATGGAACCACCACAATTTTCAGTACTAGTGATTTTGTTAAGGCGCCCAAAAATATAAATTCCAACACAGCAGTAACTTGTGAAGTGAGATAGAAAACCAACAAGATGCAACAGTTAGATGTTTATTATCAATACTTTCACAACATGTTTCGGGCACCATTATGCCCATCTTCCGGAGAACAAGACGTGTGTTACTGCACGTGGTGTGCTGCGCTGGTTCTGCTGGATGTGGTTGGTAGCGGTTGTGGGGCGCTGCGTTGTAGGATGCAAGCACTGTGAAGGTTACTGTTCAACATCTTGTTAGTTTTCTATCTCACGTCACAATTTGCTCACGATCCACGGTTACAGAAACCTACAGCAGTAACATTTATTCCTGCTTCTGATAGTCGAAATTTGTCTTCTTATAATGTACGATCCCTGTTTACTGCATGTAAGCATATTTACCATTGTTATATTCTTTCTTTTGGGTATTTCCCCGAAGTCTAAATTTTATATGCCGACGTTTCGGAACACTCTGTCTCTTCCATCAGCATAGGTCGTGTGAACAAGAAGAATTCACACCACCTATGTAGATGGAAAATATAGAGTGCTCCGAAACGTCGGCATGTAAAATTTAGACACCGGGAAATTACCCAAAAGAAAGAATACAACATTCACAACAGGAGAAAGTTTGAAATCAAGAATATTTACCACTGTTGCCATATAGACTCTTACACCCTCCCGCACGTGTCCATTACGGTATTTTCCATAAGAAAGAAACTTTCATTTGATTTTTGTGTTAACGCTGTGACGAAGCCACAGAACATGATTTCATCATGAAACAGGAATCATACCTCAGAAGACGACAGTAAAATTAAGAGAGATTGTGTTCGTAAATTATGCACAGTGCTGTACGTGTGTCGTAAGTACAGTGGCTGTACTAACAAGTTAACGTTGCAACACTGTAATTGGCACCTATGTTCTGACGCTATCGAAAATTAACCGAGTTCATCGGGGTGAACGTTTCTTGAGGACACGGCGCGGAGCTAGGCAGCGGTGCGCGCTCTCTGCGTATAGGCAGGTGTTCAGATTCCCACTGAGTCACCTCGGATTATCTGGCTTACGGTGATGAACATGGCTGGAGGAGGGTTGGCTGGGCTACATGACGAGCGAGGGATAGGATTAACCCCCACCCTCACCCTTATCTCTCTTCAAATTGCCGCAGTATCATCGTGTTCGCTATCATCACCGTGCTAGCTCCAGCACATACCTCATTACACCGCAACAAATAGCACCCTCTTTGCACCCCTTCTAGCACACCATTCCTTCACCTGGACCGCAAGGGATGATCAAAGTCCTGGTCTTAGCAGCGCAGGCATGGTATGTCTTCTGAAGTATCAGTAAGAAAAACTTCCCATGTTTTTCTCAGCGTGCAAAAAACTGCCCCTTGTTTTAAGGGTACGGACTACAACATAGCTAAACCCGGTTAATTATGTAACTAGAAAACCCTATACAGGCCTGCACAGGCCCTGAGAACTCTAGGAGTTTGAGGCTCCCATTACTTCTAGACAATCGGCACATGAAGGTGGTAAGAAAGCCAACTCTACGCTCCGGCCGCATTTATCCCCCAGAAGATACTCCTGTTGCTTATTTCTGCTAGAGACCGAGTCGAAACCAGGGTCACAGTGCGTCAGAAAGGATTACGTCCAAGAAAAATCCCAATGACCCCATCGAGAATAAAACCCGCAACCTACTGCCTTGTAGTTCAGTGTCTCACCTAAGTAACTAGCATAAAGAATATCGGGGCTGGAAGGCTAGGATCCAATTTGAACTCGATAAGTTCTGCTGTTCGACTCTCAGCTATGTGCCCGCCCATAAACTTAAGGCCCTAGAATGTACTGTCATTATTTTTCCCTCGTGAAAGCTAAACAAGTTGCTTAACACAGACCACGATGTTTTCTTCTATTATAGTCTTTCCTTTAGGTTTCCTTACCAAAATGTCTATGGATTTCTCTTCTGACACAGGCGTGTGGCCGGGTGTTTCCACTTCGTCCACTTTGATTTGAAAATCCAAAGAATAATTAGAAGTTTCCGAGACGATTCTTCCGGGACGTTTCGACTGTAGGATGTGAGACCAGTAGTTCGTCTTCAAACGTCGAGAAACAACAAACCAGTGATGGAGGGTCACATTCCAGGGGAACAGACACCTCACCCTTGCAACGTGCTGAATAACCTCTCAGCTTTCCTGCTTTATGACACACTGGCAGTATTCGGTTAGCCACAGAAGGACATTTGCAAACCGGTGATATCAAAAACTGGTAAAGGGACAACAGACAAGCCACAACAATTAGGTGTAAATCTTCAAAACCATTTCTCTAAGACCCACATACACAAACTACCAATTCGCAGAACACAAAGTCATAACCAAAGAACTAACAAAATCTGTAACAACAATTACAAAATTTTTATCCAACAAAATCCACATATATTTCAACATAAAATGTTATATTTAAAACATTAAGCCTCCAACATGTTTCGATTCGTTAAGGATCACCTTCAGGGCGGACCCACATCAGTCACGTACACACAAAGAATTAAGATAATATTAAGCAAACATACTGAAGCTTTTGTTGTATGCAATTTTTCTATGGTATTTTTGTAACGATGGACTCCCTTAGTTGTTAGGCATTAATACAGTTAACATTACTCACTTCCATGCTTTGAAAGACACTTATATGAAATACGTCCAACAAAGTACGTAGATATTCTGATATACAATTTTATTTGATGTTTGTGTGACCATGCATCACTGATACAATAATATAAACAACTAACTAGATACAACAATAACAGTGTATTAATAATTTCAATCAGCTCAACATGTTTCGGGCGATCATTTCGCCCATCCTCAAGAGCACTAGACTGTGCTTTATACCACAAGCTGTAAACACAGTCTAGTGCTCTTGAAGATGGGCGAAATTATCGTCCGAAACATGTTAAGCTGATTGAAGTTATTAATAAACTGTTATTGTTGCATCTAGTTGGTTTATTATTATTATTATTATACAATTTTATGTTTACAAAACAAAGCCTGCAACATGTTTCGATGAATTATGGCTCATCTACATGGAGGAATCACATCAATCAATTACGTATAAAAAGAATTAAGATAAACTTAAATAATATTAAATCATATTAAATCTGTGGAGACACTCAAACACTACAATACAAAAACACAGATGGATTTTGGCCTTTTCCGTTCTTGTGCATAAAATACAGAAGAGAGCCACAGATATAAATGGTAGTATCTCAGGACAAGTATCTGGCTTTGCAGACCACATGTCAGAATGCAGCATGGCAAGTCCGGCTGCTCCACGATCTCTATCAGAGACACTTCCCTTTCAGATATACTTTAATGTGTGAATATAATGTTTATTTTCTAGTTAATTTTCACAATGCTGGAACATCAAAATTCGTGAAGTCACAATGTGATTCCATTCATCTTCTAAGTTTTCATCACCTTCGTTAACGCGTTTCTTCAAGTTTCACACACCCTCACTTACATACTGTTAACAGTTATAGTGTCATATTTAAACTGTTCAGTATAACTATATCCATGTGCGCCGGGATAGCTCAGTTTGTATAGCGATTCGCCAGGGGCTGGAGGGTCCGGGGATAGAATCGCATTGGGGGGGCGAGATATTTTCCACCTGTCCAGACCTGCTAAAGTGCGCACCCAGCCTCTTATACAGTGGGTATCGAGTCTTTCCCGAGGGTAAATCGGCCGAAGCTTAGCGTTGACCACCCACCACACCTAGCACCGAAGATAAAGAAAGAGCACGACTAAACATCTACTCTCCCTGTCGGCCTTCGTGGGTGTTCTAGGTGAAATTTACCTTTTATCTACATCTATTGGGACGAACACATTGAGCATTTTTAATTTAGTATGATTCTACATCGAAAGGTCTAATTCTACTCACACCTCAAAATTCCTTCTGGCTATCATACTAATGTTGTGCGAGATAAACTAGACACAACGGCGTCTTTGTGCCCTGCACAAGCAAATCCAAATAACTTCAAGATATAGTACATTGTATCCATTCACAAATCAATATTTATGGCGCTCACAAAGTAACTTTCTCATTTAATTAAGTCTTTATTTTCACTACAACAGTATTTATAAAAGCCTTCCACTGACGCGTCTCCCGAGCCAGTTAAATCCAATTCATGTCCCCACATCCTATTAATGCGATATTATTTTCCAAATTATCCTGCAATCTACTTCTAATTCTCCGGGTTTGTCTTCTCCCTCAGTATATTCCGACAAAAATATAAAATGTATTTCTCGTATGTTCCACATTATCTACATCTTTCGGCTATCCTATCATTCTAAATTCAACCGTTCTTTCACAAAGCGACGCAACACGCAAATTTTAAAGCTCGTAGTAATGCAATATTGCAATGTCCTCTGCAATGGCATAAACTTTCTGATGGATTACAGATAAATCAGCTAAACTATTAGGGCACAAACATACACAGACAACATGAATTGTCTTGTAAGCCTCAAATGTGTGTTATGCTTGGAATTCGATCCAGGATACTCAGTGCATTCAAAAGCATGTGTGCCCCTGTGGAGTTTGGCTGCCCTACTACACGCATGGCTCGTCGCGCACTGTAATCGCATTTAGTACATGCGCTGACCCGTGTTTATGAATAGCGGACTCGTGTACAGTGGGAGTCGGAGCTGCAAGGGGTCTCACATGTGCATTGTACAAACCCGCGGTTCTCGGGTGAAAATTTAAATAACATTTTGACGTCATAAAGTAGTTCCATGCACTGTCGAATATATCACTCTAGTGTTTAGTACTCCGTGTTCCCGACATTCCGTGGTTAGAATACAGGGCTGAATACCGGCTTAAGGACTGTGATTTGCATAGAGTTCCTCAGGTCCTGCAGGGAAATGCTGCGATAGTACGTCAGTACTGACCACTTTCACTTTCTTCCACATTTCATTCCACTCACCATTTGTCATCCTGTAATTCAACGCTAATATACTGCAGTATACAGCAGTTGATAGATCGGCATTGAATAAACTAAGAAAGAATAGTCTAAACGGAATCTTCAGTCACTAGACATAAAAATAAACTACGTGGAGGCTTTATTCCAAGCGTCAAAAATACATATTTACTTATTGAGAGTTAAATTTCAAAATTACTTCTGATTTATGAAAGAAAATAGTTTGTGCCAGAAAATGGCCGCTCAGAACTATTTTCATGCTTAATGTCGTGCCATGAGAGCAAAGTTTTTATAGTAAATTTCGTTGTATTGTATCTGATGGAGAGGAAATACAGACATCCAGTAATTGATAGTTTTATTGACAAATTGACAATTTATGGCGTGAAAACGATTCAAACTACTGGTTCTTCGCTTTCTTAGCAACATAAAAGAGGAAAATTTCCCCCAAAATCCTACAGAATCTGCTACAGAACTACGGCAAGATATGGTGCTCAATGTAACTGAAAATCCTCTTCTACACACACCTGAGCTTCTTTTCTGATAACGTAGAGGGCGGTAATGATGGACAAGGGAAACGACTTGATCTGTATCTAGTCAGAATGGAGCAACCGCACCAAGGAAGGTGGAATCCGGCTATGATGTAGGGTTGCTGCTAGTTTCTCCGCGGCGAGATGAGAGTCCCTAAAAGAAGACTGTAGCCATGAGATAATAGACCATTTTAATTTGTTTCTTTTCATACGGCATTTGAATGAATGCAAAATATGAACAAATATAAGTGTATTGTAACACCTTTATAATAAATACGTAAAAAATAATATGAATTTTTCCATAGTCTAAGTTTCTATCACCGTTTTTTTGTCATGAAATACATACCTTGTGCTCTAAAGGTAAAGCAGTCCCATTAAAGGCCCGAGGTACCCAGAGGGTTCCAGGAAGTTAAGGTTCGCAGATTACGTGATAATGTCCCAGGATTGTGGTAAGGTTGTCAGCCTTACGCACCGGCCGCTTTTACCCCCAGGAAATATTCCTGGTTCTCATTTCTGTTAGAGGCTGAGTCGACCTCAGGGCCCTAGTGCCATCAAAAGGATTATGTCAACGGAAAATTCCATTGACACAATATGGGATCGAACCAGCGACCATCCGATTTGTAGCACAACGCTGTAACCACTGTGCTACCGCGGTCCCCCACTTTGTGCTCTAAAACCCTTGTTCTTTCCAAGTAAGATCAACGAGTCCAGGTTCTCATTGCACAAAATCAGCACGTGCTACGATAATTTCCTTATAATTTTCGTCGTCAGCAAACCTGATTTAGTAAAAACGGTTTATTTCATCCATGTTGCCTGAAAAAAAAGCTGAATATTATTGACTATTGTTTTTTATAGAGGACATTCCGCTGTGTTTAATGAGTTACAAGATAAATTGTTTATAACTGTCGTCAAACACAACAATATACTTGGTTTTCTTTATTTTAATGGCGACATGTTTCTGTACTTCCGACCATCATCTGGCCACACAACTACAGAGTTTTATGTAGTTTTTAATATTTTACGTTTATTTTAATATAACTCCAAGTATTATTGGATCCAAAACTACATAATTGCACTGAATGTGCCGTAAGTTAAGTTTCTGTAAGATGGCCAGATGATGGTCAGAAGGACCGAAACATTTCGCCATTAAAATAAGGACATCTGAAAATCTACTGCTGTGTTTGACGGCAGCTATAAACTATTTGTTTATCTTGTAATTGTTGACTAGTGTTACTGCGTGTAGCCACTACGGTTTGTGGAATTTCTGTCACAGGTAAAGTGGGATTTCACCGTGAGAAACTGGAATAATTAAGCAACACGGAGGAAATACACTAGAAAACTGAACGGATACCTTCTTGTACATGGAAGCACGCAGTTCGCAACTTCTGAAGATAAACGTCAATTCTGACACTCCGAAAACATGTTAGAGTGCAAATGCGTGTTAGCAAGATTTACAGTCAATTTAATCCGTCTAACACTGATGATCTGATACAAGTGAGTGCATTCAGATTTCGAGACCTTCTGACAATTAACGCCATCTATCAGACGCGGTGGCACCGGAGGTTCAGGCACTACGCTACAACCCGGGAGACTCCAGGTTTGATTCTCAATTAGGTCATTGTATTTTATTGGCTTAATCCCTCCGGCCGCACTGTGGTCCTGGGGTCGACTCAGCCTCTGGCTCAAATGAATACCAAGAATATCTTCTAGAGGGTAAAGGCGGCCGGTGGGTTGGTTTGACAAATTTGCCACCTCCATTTGCCGATTGTCTGTAAATCCTGTAACCATAAGAGCGTGTCCAAGCCTGTGCAGGTATAGCTGTAGCTATATCAGACGCTAACTACGCTCTCTCTGTGTTACCACCAATAGTCACACATTTAGTAGACAAACCATGAACCTTTTCCTGCTAATGTTAAACTTTTCCTGTTAGACACTTGACGTAGTTCTTAGAAAAAAAATCCGATGGTGAGATACATGAGAAACACAATATGAGTAACAAATTTTAGGAATTTGGCATCTTTGTTACATATTCTACAGCGGTTATGTTCTCTTGTAGTTGTTGATTCTGCTGCTGTTACTACTACTACTATTGTTGCTGCTCCTACTACTACTACTACTACTACCACTACTACCACTATTACTACTACCACCACCAACACCCTCGTTGACACTGCTGCTACTACTACTACTCTTGTTGACACTACTACTACTACTACTACTACCACTACCACCACCACTACTACTACTACTATTACTACTAATACTACTACTACTACTACTACTACTACTACCCTCGTTGATACTGCTGTTGCTGCTGCTACTACTACTACAACCACCACCACCACCACCACTACTAGCCTCGTTGACATAGATGCTGCTGCTGCTCTACTTAAATTGAAATTGACAAAAACTGAATAGTAGTAGTAGTAGCAGTAGCAGTAGTAGTAGTAGTAGTAGTAGTAGTAGTAACTCTTATGACTTCATTTAGAGCAACAAAATGAGCCAAAATACGCTTTCGATTACTCCTTTTTCAAAGACGATGCCCAATAAACCAATACAGCTGTGGCAGGAACAGCGTCGATCAGCATCCATCCTTTCAGACAATCAAATACAGTGTTTATGCCGACAAGAATCTCTCGATCTCGGCACTCATCCTCACGTTCCGGCCGCCTTTACACTCGGCCACACATGATTACTGTCGACCCCTACTGCAGAGCGTGCACAAAGGTTTTGTAATCAATGAAGTCAGTGAACAGGAACGATGCGGAAGGTCTAATAGGATCACCACCCCGGCCATTCTAGATGTGAAGCCATTAAAACGAAGCTAGCCTCCAGCAACCCTAAATGAAGCCTCCCTTTGGGATGGTCTGCGACGCGAGCTGTCTTGAAGCATGTGACTGACATTCGCGAGACCCTCCTGAGAGGACGATGCTGAAGGTCGCCTTGTCAAGAACTTCCACGAACGTTATGGAATATTAGGCCTACGTCACATCTCCGTATTCACAAGAGCTCTATAATAAGCCGCCTGAGTCCAACCAACACTCTCACTCCATTTTCTTTCTTGAAGATTTTATTAATATTAACTGGATGAAGGGCATTCTTTGTGCTCGTAATATCCAGTAAATAAACAGTGAAATGCCGTATTACCTAGTCATGTCAGATGGCATTCGACAGCTTATTAATCTTAATATTAGCCTACCATCTACTTCCGGTTCTCTCCAAAGGTGTCTCGTCACTAGTGTCTCGGCTACAAATTTTTAGGTACTTTTAGGCGAGATCACACAGTCGGAAAAAAAGGTCACTATTAACTTCGTCATGTCCGTCCGTCTGCCTGCACGTATGGGTGCGGCTACCGTTGGACGGATTTCCGTGAAATTTGATATTGGTGTCTTATGAATATCTGTCGAGGAATTCGAGAATTGGTTGAAATCTGATAAAAAATATTGGACACTTACACCAAGACATAAGTACTTTTTTTTTTCGTGCTGGCGACGTAAATTCGCCATCAAAGCATTGTTGTGAAACATTCGACATATTTATATTGTTGACAGTCACATTTAGCTCAACAATATGCACTGAACACATTGTTGCTTTTCTTTTTTAAAATGTTCACGTGAACGTGCAACAATGTTACATTGTCCATCTTGTTCATGTTCTACGGGTATATTAGCTCGCCTTTTCTTTTTGCTTGATTATATTGTTATGCATACCTGCATTAATGTACGGTGACTGTTCCAGCATATGAATCTGCTTTCCTCTCCTAGATCTGCACCCTGTACAAAATAACCTCGATATCAGTTAGCCCCTTATATTGGAAGACCATTCTTCACACTTATGTAAGATTACAGATAAACTTAGTGTTCTGGATATTTAATCTTTACACACCTAAATACGATACAGTATGATAAAATATTTGTAACTAATGGTAGCATGCATTCACTAAATTTAAGCTGCTTTCCACGGAGAATTTTGCGAGGAGATTGTGACGTCATTGCGTCGGAAGACATCAGATCGAATTTCGGCCGATTTATCGATACCTTGACGGCTTTTCTACAGTTTCTTCTGCCTTTCCAAGCAAGTATCGGGGCAGTACAGCAGCCTGCACACAGACCACAATTTCTACTTAACCAGTGTCATTCATTATCATCTAACCACTTCATTCAACACTAAATGAAGTCTTCGGTTAAACTTCATCGTTAAATAAAGCAGCAGGCAAAGAAAAGACTATTCAAGTCAAAACTATAAACCAAGTAATGAAAATGATGTCATATGACATAGTTTTTAATTTACTGAAAAACACTCTGAGATGTTTTTACCTTATCATAGCACGTAAAAAAGATACCGAAGGACGAATTGAAGGGTTGTAAAATAAGCGGTTTTGAATCATTTTACCCCGGAATTTAAGGGAAATTACAAGTACTGTGACTTCAGTAACGTCAGAGATTCTTCAGGCCAGAATCGGAATCAGAAACTCATAAGTACGATAATTAATCGAAATGATAAAGCACAGAGAAGGCTAGACTCTCATTTCTGTGTTGTAAACTTGATGTTTATCCCTACTAATCCTGTAATTCTCCACAACTTAATCACCTGTCACTTTATTTAACGACGTAAAGCAAACCGTATTTTTGCATTGTGTAAAAAAAACTACGGAAAGAAAGTGACAGCCATTTTGTGCACGCAGTAGTCACATATGGTTTAGCAGCACATCGTAAGACTTATGACATTACACGATAATGCAGGGCGAGACGCACGTATGTCAAGCAAATTCCGATTCTTGTCTCCCAGCAAAAGACCATACACTGCCAACGGGCTCCAACACGTACTGTTCCTTTGACAGGCGAACTCAAACACCAAATGTTTATATTTCAGTGCAATGTAGCAAAAACCCCAGTGGGCAGCAGTGGATCGTACCACGATCTGATTCATGGTTCAGCGTGTTCTGTTCGCCCCCCCCCCCCCCCCCCCCCCCCCCCCCCCCCCCCCCCCCCCACAAACACCCCCTTTTTTTTTTTTTATTTAATATTAATAAAAAAAAAATTAATTTTCTTATTTATATTAAAAAAAAAAAATAAGAATAAATTTA
>Ga0123352_10002719_pt1 | contig 24969 bp, 12 predicted proteins | sample TergutLab28metaG_FD_89700 | JGI IMG/M metagenome (GOLD analysis project Ga0123352, IMG submission 89700) | Labiotermes labralis P1 segment gut microbial communities from Petit-Saut dam, French Guiana - Lab288 P1 | ecosystem: Host-associated > Arthropoda: Insects > Digestive system > Gut ...
AAGTGTGTAACAGCTGTCAAAATTTCAAACTTCTCTGGCCATTATCTCCGTAACCGTTCAACTTTGGACATAGGTGTTTTGGGTTATATCGGTATACTTTAACATAAGGAACACCCTCCCGAATTCTAGCACATTCCTCCTGGGACACCCTGTATAATATAAAAGATAGTTATGTTTACATGTGTATATTATGTTACGTTATGGTAAGTAGGCTGATACTGAGAAAATATTTGTCAACTTTCATGTGTGTGTGTGTGTGTGTGCGCGCGCGCGCGCGCGCGTGTGCGTGCGTATGTGTGTTATTTCAATACATCAGCCTCTTCTTGAGGCAGTTCTCAGCCACAAATGTCGAATTTACCGGTACATGGTTATGTTTATTGTACATTCAGCTGCACAGTGTAAGAATCTCTTCATGGAAACAGCTCAGCTAAATGTAAACAATTCTGCGGCTTAAAATCCTCGCAGCACCATTAAGTGCTACAGTCAGGATCATGTCACTTTTGCATTTCTGACTGGGAATCACTTCAGGAATATGCCCCTACTGAAGAATTTGGCTCAGGCATTATTTCACTGGGCTTGTATTTGGAAGGAACCCATTTCAAATCTCAGTCAGTGTGGTTTTCACTGGCTTCCCTCAGTCCCTTGATATATGTTCTATGATAGTACCTGAAATTAAGGTATGGTCTTGTCCATCATCCTGCCTAGATTGTATTACACAAATTGTCATCATTAGACACTACCGTCTGGGCTGCTGACAGTGTCATTTCATGAACCACGAATAAAAACACAAGCTTCCGAAATAGTGACATGAAATATTCTGTAGTGTTGTTTATGTATGTATGTTATGTTACGTTATGGTAAGTAGGCTGGTACTGAGCAAATATTTGTCAACTTTAATTTGTGTGTATGTGTGTGTGTGCATTGTTTTGTGTCTTATTTCAATACATCACCCTCTTCATGAGGCAGTTCTCCGCAACAATTTACATGGTTATGTTTATTGTACATTCAGCTGCACAGTGTAAGAATCTGTTCATGGAAACAGCTCAGCTATACGTAAACAATTCTGCGGCTTAAAATCCTCGCAGCACCATTAAGTGCTACAGTCAGGGTCATGTCACTTTTGCATTTCTGACTGGGAATCACTTCAGGAATATGCCCCTACTGAAGAATTTGGCTTGGGCATTATTTCACTGGCTTCCCTCAGTCCCTTGATATATGTTCTGTGATAGTACCTGAAATTAAGGTATGGTTTTGTCCATCATCCTGCCCAGATTGTATTTCACAAATTGTCATCATTAGGCACTACCGTCTGGGCCGCTGACAGTGTCATTTCATGGACCACGAATAAAAACACAAGCTTCCGAAATAGTGACATGAAATATTCTGTATTTCCTCACTACAGAATCAAATCAATTATTTATTTGACTATGATATCCCTTATAATGTTCAGGTACAGTCGCTGTGTTACGAAATGTCTTGTTATCCATGTCTTTCGTCACTAACTTGATTTTGTGACTTATATTACAAACTTCGACAATTGTCATTCTGTTGTGCTCTTACTAACATTGAGTACAAACTGAGGGTCAGTCTAAACACAAATATTATTTTCTTTCAAACTGTTACGGTACATGTCTTGATCCTGTACACAGACCATCATCAGGCTTCGTAGAAAAATGTTTACGTAAACGTGTAAAGGTGCCTATTATAGTACTTGCTGAAATTATAACTCCCATAATTTACAGTTTTTAGATTCTGAGGTTTATTGTTAAAAAATATTATCATAGCAGCTATTATTGTTTTTATTATTATTATCTGTTAAAACTGTTCTAACCCCGCTGTAGTGAGTTTTAGTTCTGGTTGCACGTTGCTCTTCTGTTAAATATCAGCCTGTATGAGGTGTGTGGAATTTGTAGTGGTGGATTATTGTATCTGACGTTCTGATTCCACTTTTTATACTATATACTCATAAAATTGTTCAGGTATCTCATTCAGTGTGTCTTCCTGTTTTGAACTAAAGTAATCCTTGTTGACTGGGTATTTCTTTACATTTATTATTTGATGTTTCATCTACCCCACGTGTTCGTAACCTGCAATTTGTACCTTTAACATGCATTATTGGTACCAAGTCTGATGATGATCAATGTATAGAATCGAAACACATGACTTAACATTTTTAAATAAAATAAAAGTTTTGTTTAGACTGCCCCTGAGTTTGTACCTAATTATTTTACAAAGCTGTCAGTATCTCAGGCTCTGTAGCACCAAATGGTAGGATGATTTGTAGATGATGAATTGGAAAGGATCTTGAAGACCTGTAATCAAGACCTACTGTGCATTTTGCCTAAGGAATTGGGGTTTCAAGTCAGACCTCTCCCAGATACAAGTTCAGAGCGTTATCACTGTACCAACCCATCCAGGATTTTGTTCTCATTACAGGAGTCTTATGCCTCGTTTGCTGCACTATCTCAATGGCCTTTGCACATGGAGCTGGGAATTATGTTTTCATCTTATTTGACAACTTCAGTGGTAACTTCCCGCTTCTTATCATTGCGTTTTTTGAGGTCATAGGAGTATCATATGTATACGGAATAAAACGGTAAGTTATACTACGTAAGTCACATGGTATATGTTTAGTAACTGTAGGTATACTTTTGCATCTAATGGTCTCTTCAGTTTTTAATGCCTAATCTCTCAAATGTCTCCTGTCACTTGCTTTAATAATTTTACGAGTATATGGCAGCTAACAGATTATGTTGAGTTTTCTGAAAACACACACAGCCTGTGCACAGTATGTTTGAATGCTATACTGAATGCTGTTACTGAAGTACAACGAATGTCAGATATTGTCCAGAGGTTAAGGTGCATGAAAATTGGTAACATATTTTTATTTTAGTGATATGTTACATGGTATTACAGTCATATTTAAATGAGCACATAGATGTCTCAAAGGCTTCCTGAAGGAGATTATTTAGGAACTGGGACATTTAGTCTTTGTGTTTACAAGTCAGACTTACTGTTAAAAGACACTGGATTAATGGCAGAAAAAGCAATCCCACTGCAGGCCTGGACAGGCCCTGAGGGTCCCAGGAGTTTGAGGCTCCCAGATTTTGAGACAATTGGCACATGAAGGTGGTACAGTTGTCAGCCATACGCACTGGCTGCCTTTACCCCCAGGAAATACTTCTGGTACTCCTTTCTGTTAGAGGCTGAGTCAACCCCAGGGCCATAGTGTGGCCGGAAGGATTATGTCAAGGAAAAATTCCAGTGATACCATCGGGAATCAAATCCGCGACATTATGGCTTGTAGTGTGGTGTCTCAACCAACTGTGCCACCACATGCCCCGGATTAATGGCAGTGACAAATGAAATTACCACTAATTACATATATGTAACTCTAATATTTTATACGCTGTTTAACAGTGACATCCATTGCAGAGATGACATAAAGTCACTGGCATGTCAATGAATATAGAACATCTTTGAAATGAAACTTTCAGGGAAAAACTGAATCACTTGGAGAAAAATGTGCCCTTGTTCTTCTCCGTCTTCCACAAATCCCACATGCATCGACATCCATCTGTAGACATTACCAAATGATATAGTTTTCTTATGTATGTATGGATGTTGGGATAACACAAATGTTATTATTACTGACAAGATTCATTGCTTAGCCAGGTGGACTGGATAAATGTATTGGCATAGTACTGGCATTTAAAATAAATATGTGTTTTAATTTGGTTTACACTGAAACTGTCAAATGAGGCAGTTCAGATGCTGTTCTGACAATGCATTTTAGAATTTTAGAGACTTCGGACAGGACATTTAATTTGTCTGTATGCCATTTTGTTACACATCACAGAAATCTATTGCAATATAGGAGTTCTAAGGTTCTTACAGCAGTGAGTTTTTACTGGAATGTGGTGTCATATAGTCTGTTAGAATGATACTGACACTTCAGAGGAGCCAGTTGCCTCCACCTTTAGATTTAGATATCATCTCTGCTACCGTGAAGATAAAATCAACCTGCTCCTGCAAAATTTTGGTATGTGTCTAACAGACTGCATGACTCAACTTCCCACAAGGACATAATCTTGAGTTACAATATGGTTTAATAAAAGCTTTGTGTCAGATTTGCTGACGACATTGAACTGATGACGGGGCGACGTCCTGGTCTCTACTGGCTTGTCTGCTGGAAGTATCTGTCCCCTCTAGCCATGATCTCCATCCTAGTGGCAAGTTTTGTCGAAATAATTGTAGATGGCAGTGGTTACTCAGCTTGGGTGGCCAGTAAAGGCATCACCGAGCGACATGAATGGCCTGTGTGGGCTCTCATCTTGATAGCGTTCCTGATTCTTATATCTGTACTCTGGATTCCAGTGGTTGCAATATGCAGGTAATCTTACTGTCTCAGGAGTTCATGCAAACGGCATGCTGTTTGTATGTGATCAGAAGTAGGCACTTTAACTTTTATAGACTGTTAGTTCATGCACATGCATTATGAAATTTTTAGTTCTTCATAACTCTGTAAATTATATTAGAATAAACCGTCAGTCACACCTTTTATTATCAGTATATAATATGTATTACAACATGCTTTTTTCAGCCTGGCCACCTTGGCGTAATGAAAGATACCATATACTTGGGAGGTTAATTGCAACTTAAAAAAAGTTATATATATATATATATATATGTATACAAAATGAGATCTCATTTTCACATTAAGGTTAATCATTTATAACAATTCATATTTTTTAAAATAATTTATGTAATGAATTATTGCCCTTTATGTGAAGATGAGGTCTCATATCTGTTTATGGAACTTAATGTACAAATAAACATTATAACTCTGTGTTCAACGTCACTTCTTACAGCATAATAATTCTGTGTATTCTCATAAAGTAGCAAGTTTCACAGACATATACATGCCATATTCTTATAATAAAACCAACGAGATGCACTAATTCACAAATTTATTGTGGTATAGAACTCTATGTGTGTCGGACAGGTTCCATCCTGATCACGCTAGCAGACAGTCAGCATAACCTGTATGACAAATACCTATTGCTGTGTATACAGTACTAGACTCCTGATGATGGACAGTAAACCTGTCTGAAACATGTAGAGTTCTATACCAAAATAAATTTGTGAAATAATACATCTCATTGGTTTTATTATAAGAATATATCATGTTGCACGGTCCTCTGAATGTCAAAATGTACATGCCACTTAATGTGGCACCATAATGTGTTGTTGTGATATCTGTGAAAGAAACTGTGTGCATAAAAAAAAAGAGCACACCCATGCTGTGTAAACCATTATGAACAAATATTGAGTGAGATTATGCTGTCCAATACTGGCAATAATATGTCTCACCTATAAGTTTCCTGTTATCTTTGGCATCTTTTTTGTCATTCACACAGATGTCAGGGAGATAGACTTTCTAACATTTATCTGGCTTATTGCAAGCTTTTTTAATGTAAATTTAGCATTCCTTTTCATATCGTTTCTTTGATTTCCAAAGGAATGGCAGGTGAAGAAAGCCATAGTGAAAATTTAAATGGCCACATTATACTGTATACAGCAGTAGGCTAATTAATGCCTACATAAAGGGTTTTTGACTTTTGTAAATTTGTTAAATTGTCAGCTACTACAAATATAATATTTATGACAGTTGTCTCGATGGAAACGTGTGTCACAGGCTAGAAACTCCTATGATTTCAGGCGTGACTGGTGATGTACTGTAACGTTTGTACCGCAGCCACAAATCTTGAGGGAATTAATCCCATATGTTTTGCAGAAGCCTTAACAATCCTTCCTTCCTTCCTAGTTTGTCCTTGTGAGATCAGAAGTTTTCTTGGCAGTTAAAATGTGTGTTCATCTGGTTGGGTGTGACACCATGGACTCATAGTTTGGTAGACAGGTGCCAGTGTTTCAGAAGAATGTTGTACCTGTATACCAAACTGCACGGCATCACTTCCCAGAAGGCAGTAAGCTTCGTGTCCACCATTTCAAGAATTTCATTCTCAAAATTGCTACTGTTGTCTTTGTTTTAAATCATGTTACCCAGCGTTCACAGCCTTCATTTTCGGTGTAAAAGTCACCTAAACATGCAAGCACCAGATGTTTTTGAAACGTCAGTAACCGTTCATGAGAATCTATGTTGTCAAACCATAAGATTACAATCGAAACAGTGCCTTTACTTTTCCTTTAATTACAGCCCTCAGTAGTGTCTACTGTTTGGTGTTTCACTCTTCGTCTTAGGTTGGCACTTTATAATGTACTTCTGTTGTACTTATTTCTGTTATAGAGCATTTGGGGTCCTCATAATTGAAGATAATGACAAGGCATGGTTTCCAAGTGAGGACTTGAGGGAATTTCATGGCATTGTTCCACACCAAGTGACTACAGCTGAAAGAACACTGTTTTGCATTCATGAAGATGGAAGTGAAGGACTCTGTTGCCCTACTGGTGACGTAGATGAAGACGACACCTAGTGCACATTCTAGAAGATAAATTTCAGCCTGCCAGAATACCCTGCAGTAAACATTATGTAACTAGTCTTAAGGTAAATTAAATTGTAAATACATGTTGAAAGATAATTGAGTCTTCTGAAGGCAGAAGTATTTCATTGTATATGACTAGAGAAAAGGTAAATTTTATGCAGTGAAGCCTACATGTTTCATCTCTCTAGACATATATTTAGAATATTACATACAAGGAGCCGTCCATAAGTTACAATAACACAGTTCACTTTCAGCATGAGAAGTAAATAAATAAATAAATAAATAAATAAGTGAACCTTATTTTATTAAACCTTTTTAATCTATAAAGTCCTAATTGAAATTTATATTATTGCATTCACATACAACCATTTGGCCTAATAGTTATTAAGTTAAAGATTATTTGTCAATTGATGGATCCCTGAATATAGCACAAAGAATATTACTTTAAGCAATAAAATGCATGAACGGCTTGCTTGGCTGGTTACTGTGCCACTGGGAGGTGAAGTTATACATGGGCATGGTTTGAAGTCTGTTTACACGTGGGTAAGGTGTCTTCTACCTATTTCCAGAACTTTTCCGTAAGAATTTATTTGGAGTGTCTGAAGCCATTCTCAGTAACAGTACATGTAGTTCTGAGGTATGCTAATCATAAAAGTGCGTTTTAATAATTCCCATATATATTACTTGTTCTTCATTCTCTGGACTTTTCAACTGATGCTTGAACTCCTGACTATTTGTGAAAAGCAATACGAGACAGATTACATTGAATTCAGATGATATATATACATATGTTGTACTTCTTTGTTATGTCGCTTTTATAAAAATCATAGAATGTTATGGAAGTTGCCTGTGCTTCTGGCATCAGGTAGAATACAAAAGTTTTATGAGATTTCAGGTGTTTACAGTGGCACTGCTGAAGGATAAAGTCCTCTTAGATGTGATGCTGAGTAGTTCCACATGTTCTGGAGGATCATGGTGCCTTCAAAACTTTGGGAGCCACTCACTGAATGATACGAGATCACATTCAGGAAGACGTAAATGTTGTGCATAAAATGTGATACATAATCTGTTGGACCCACTCTATGAGGCTAATCTTTACCCTTGGTCAGAGACAACAGGTTTTGTAAATGTTGTATTGATCCTGATGACAGAAGAAGAGCCAACTGGCAAAATGTTGTGTTTTTACCCAAAAAAAAAAAACTAGGACAACATTAGAAGTCAAATGTATGTGTGTCCTCAACAACACACTATCATCACTAAACTTTGGACTTACAGAATATGTTGTTTTCATTTTACTGTAACTGTCTGTGATTTATGGACAGCTCCCACAGTAAATGTTAATGAATATTTAAATTGTGACAAGCAGAAAACTGAGTGAAATTAAGGCACTAGATTAGTTTCGAATTATGAAGTAACAATAAGCAGACTTGGTAACGCAGCAATACGCATAACACTATCAAGAATATTACTCTTTGTGACAACATATCTCTGTACATAATTACAAAGGCCCTGAGGGTAGGTACAATAAAGTGTTTTAGTTCAGGGATGTCCAACTAGTGGCCATGAGAAAATTACATGGCCTGTAAAATTAATTACAAGATGTAGCTTAGTTAACTGTACGTGTTAATGCAGTTTTAAAGTTAGCATTTGTTTATTTTAAGCTTTAACCCAAATTAATAATTATAATACATATAATTTAATGGTACATAGTAGTTTTAAATTGCAATAATTGGAATACATTTGCAAACAATTTAAAACACATATGCTGTTGTTTTTATTACATAAATAATTTTTGTATAAATAAATATCTCTTCTTAGCCATACTCTTGAGAACATTAATTTTCATTTTTAGTATCTCATGTCACTAAAGAGTTATGACACTGTATCACTTTACAATAAGTTAACTGATATTTAACTGTACAGTTGGCCCTTCAATGGAAGAAGAAGTTGGACAGCCCTCTTATAGACAACTGAGAATGTGTATGGTGAAGTACAGCTGGCTTAGGATTTCTGGGTTCCTGGACTTTCTCCATCATCTAATATTCAGAATGCATGACAGTATTTCAGAAACTAGATCTGTTTCCATCTTGAGATGATAGGTGATGGTGGTACCTGCTAAGCTGTGTCTATTAACACATTGCCGTCGGCTCACGCAGAAATGCGTGATTGCTCACCCATGTGTTGTTGATGGGCCCCGCATTTCTGTGTTTTCTTACACGACGTCCAACACGTGCGTTTTCGAGCTGGTCTGATTGGTCTGATTGGTTCAAGGTCATCGTCAGCTACATGCAGGATGTTTGGATCTCAAGTTACAAGAAGACAGACCGCTCTTGAACCTTATTTTAGAATGATAAGCCTGCAAAATGTTATGGGAATGAATATTAAAAGCGTTTAAAACGTCCGGTCACCAGGGGATATTTAATTAAAAGACCAGCCCGACAGCAATGTGTTAAAAGACCAGTGGCCCACTGAATGAGCTAAACTCTTTCCGATGAAGCCAGCTGAATGGGTAGTTCCCTACTTTTTCACCCGAGGACAGACAAAGAGTTTAAAAAAATGTCAATTTATATTTAGAATACCAAATGAAGTACAAAGTCCAGAAATCCAGTAATGTTAAGTATAATAGACCCTTATCAAAATACTTTAGAATGAATAACACAGCAATCATCACTATAATTTTGGAAGTCCAGCACATTGATCCAATCACAGCTCATGTTTTGTACCAATGTTAGTTTGTGATGACATGTTTTCGCATGTCTTGTAAGTGGAAACCACGCTTGGATCAAAATGCGGAGAATTTTTTTTTTTTACTCTATACAGCAGTCGCTTGCTAACATATCGAATTTATCTTATCAAAAGAATTACAGTTGGCAACCGGAGTACCCCAGGGGTTATGGGGGTTAGTGAGACAGCAACTGCTGTTGATACTGCAAGTACAGAAGGTACAGTATGTAATAACTTGTTTGAGAATAAATTGGACAGGTAGTATAAGAAAGTGTCATACAGAGACACAAAATGTTGATAATCAAAAAGTCATATTATGTTTTCAGATGCCATTATAGCCCTGACCCCAGCTAGCACATATCTCTTGGTGCAGAAGTTATGAATCATTTTCCATACATGTACAAATCAGAAAAACTCTGATTCCAACAAACTGAATACTGTAAGTGATAAAACTGGATACAAATGGGAAATCGTGAATAAGTGAAATCAGCAAGTGTGCAGGAATTTCAGTACTTCTAAACAGGCACTACTGTCACCTGAGGCAGATACATGTCTCAGGGACATTTGGAAATGTGTGACTATTTGAATGTTGCCAATGTTTGTTGTGATATTTTATTGAATTTTAAAACTATCTTTTTAATGTGATATTTTAAGAAAATAAATTTTAATTTTTTATATTATAGTGGTTGACAATAATGATTCCATCATATGTGATCTTTTACACGAGGGTAATACCAATTCATGGGTCTGTGTCTTCTTCTTTATTGCTCTTATGTAATCATGAGCTCCTTTATTGTCAGATTATGTCTGCAAATGTGTATTATTATTATTATTATTATTACTATAATTATTATATATTAAGACATTCCATCTATTACTTGTACAACTGAAGGCGGTGGAAAAGCCTCTAGTCAGAATTGCTGACCTTCTTAAATTTAATGATTGTATATTATCACTGATAAACTTGCATTCCTTAAAGGATATGGCATTGGATTAAGGTTAATATCAAAGAAAATCACCCTATTTACAATGTTTAAATTTGCAACTGAAGTTTAAAATAAATGTCTGCCATCAGTCCATCAGTTTAATATTAATATTTAAGTACTTGTAATCACAGATGTGCTTCAAAAATATTAATTGACAAGTGATAATTTTCAGTTTGCAGTTACCAAATTTTAATTGGCCTGCTTTTCAGAATGGAAAAGTGTCTTATCAACTGTTTATTGTAACAATTCCAGTCTTCCTTCAAGATCAGTTTCTTATCTGTTTCAAATTTTTAGGTACTGGCTACACCAAGTCAGTGCAGATCAGTTCCAGCACATCCATACTGGAGAACAAAATCAGCAATAATATCGTACGATTCCTTGAATTGACCAAAAATGGTTTAAAATTTAAGAACTTCATAAAACAAGGAAAAAAAAAACAGGAGTCAGGGTAGCATAATCAGTATAGTCAACAGGCTATGTGCTGGATGATCCTGGGTTCAAACTCTGGCAGGGGCAAGTGTTTTTTTTTTCCCCCACAGTGTTGAAATCATCTCTGTGGCCCTCTCAGCCTGCTATTCAGTGAGTATTGGGAGCCCTTTCCTGCAGGCAAAGTTGTCAGACGTGCAGCTGACCACTCATGTCCATCTAATGCTGATGTTAAGAATGAATGAAGCTATATTTCTACTCCCCTATCTGCCTGCATGTTGTGTACACACAGAGCTTTGCCTTTTTTTTAGAAAAAGACATAAAAATTATTCAAATGGAATTTTTTTTCATAACACGACCTAAACTTAAGTTTCAGTTCTCAAATTATGCCATTACTGCCTCTTTCCATTTTCCAATTTAGTATCGATCGTACCGTTCAACACTGTATCATGTGAGCTACTGACAGCACTGATGTATGGAACATAAATAAATAACTGTAGCGGATTTCTTATGATATTATATGATTCATACCAAAAATGATGAACCAATGGATGAACAACTTACTGATTTTTTGCTATCATCATCCCGTTGTGTTTTTGAAATGTCTCTGTTTATTGTCAGAGCAAACACAACTCAGAATGCTCTACATTCAGTTGTATTCTACTACATGTTTCGGCCATTTTGGCCATCGTCAGGTAGATTTTCAAACATTCGTGGAGGCTTCCCCTTCACAGTTAATACACTGACATACATAAAATTTGGATTATTCTTTCTTATAAGGGAATAATAAAAATATTTGACAGTGGTAAAAATTGGTTAAAAATTAAAATATAGTTATTGTTGATCTTTTATATGAAAGAAATTTCATTATCTTCTTTGTTTCTATTCATGGGGCATATAGTGGAAGTGGTTCACATAATTGGCGATGTTTGTCACAGTCTTGCTTATTAATACACTAGGCGTTTTTTTATAATGTATGGCACAAATTTCCACTTATAGAATTGCATTAGACATATGTATACAGCATTTCTTGCTTTGGAACACCCTGTGCTGATGATGGAGGTTAATTAACTCTGTTGCTTGTTTTGTTTTACACAGCGATCTATATGTTCATCTTCTTCCCAAGTAGCTGTATGTAAAGATCGTTTGAAAAGAGCAAGACATTTAGATTGTCAAAAATAATGTATTTGAGAAATAGTGTGGATTTTAACTGTGTGTTAAGTATTCAGCTCAATTTAAAACTCATATGATGAGTTTACATTATTCTGTTTTTCTTGTTTTAAAATTAGATTATTATTGTTTAGATAATCATATTAAGGAATTATGAAGGAATATTGTTATTAAAAATACTCACAGTTATTTTGTGTATAATATAACAGATTGCATGGCACAAGCAGTCTGTCACGTTATACGTACAATAATTATGATTTTTACATACAAGGTAAAGGTAAAGTTAAAGTTCACCCTAGAACAGGCCATGAAGTCTCATAGGGGAAGGAGAGGTATACCTCTACTCTTTCCTTAACCTTGGCGCTAGATGGGGGTGGGTGGTCAACGCCACGACCTGGCCACTCTATCCCAGGGAGGGACCCGGTACCTATTGTATACAAGGCTGGTTAGGCCCCAGGGCCAATCTGGATGGGTGCGGAAAATCTTGCTCCCGCCGGGATTCGATCCCCGTCTACCTGATGAAGGCCAAAACGGCCAAAACATTTAGCATATGACACTTGAATATATAGTGTTCTAAAAGTTGTGTTTGCTCTGATGATTAATCAGACATTGAAAAAACTGCTGTTTATGAATAATATAAATTACGCTGAAGGCAGAGAAGTAGTGCCCATAGTACAGTAATAGCAAAGAAGTGAACAGCTGTGAAAGCAAGCTATAATAATAATAATAATAATAATAATAATAATAATAATAATAATAATAATAATAATAATGTGAAGCTTGAAGCCTGAGTGGTGGGGATCACCGCTGGTTCAAGGGAAGTACCAGGAAGAAATGCTTGTGACAGGAGACATACATATTGTATAATAATAATAATAATGGGTGGAGGTGTTTTCTTTGAATTGTTAACCTTAAATGCTGGATGATGGTGCATTCTTTCCTTGCTTTACATGATACCTGCATTTGTGACGTAAAACTATATAAAGTTTTGCAGTCCTACACTGAAGAATGAAGGTTGTAATGCAGAAATATTCAAACTACGGCCATGAAAATTCACCTTATTTTGTTATTGATTCAGAAAGGGATAGAAAAATATGGCAGTTACCCACTGATTCACTATACATCATCTGACATGATTTATTTTATGAAATAAATGTTTTCACAACCTGCTGCCTCCATCTTCTGTATATAACTGTCTAATCAGATTACATGGTGTTCCATCATGAAGACAGTCATTCCATTTTATTTTTTTTGCAATTTTTAAAATGTTTGCACTCACTTTAGTGATGGATTGGAATGTTGTATGTTGTCAGCCAGACTATGAAAGAGGATAGTCATTCTTGGGACATATGTTCTTTACAACACATTCACACTTTATAAGGTTCAGTTTATTTTTATTTATTTTTGTTTTGTTTTCCCCCTCTAAATTGTCAAATACTATCATGCTTTTGAATGGAACAGGTTAACCAGTTGGCAGATGGAGGATTCCCTGCGACATTTGCATTACATAACACATGGTACAGTTTCTTTATTTTGTGTTTTTTTAAATTCTGAATTTGTAAAAATTAGGGTGTCTTTCAATTGGAATTTGATTCTGAATTGTGATCTATGTTCGCCTTGGTGTCTGGTAACTTAAAACAGAGGTAGATAGCCAGAATGGGGTTGGAGTTTTAACGCATTTGGTGTGGCACACAAGATCCTTGTTCCATAACCCAAGGTTTCTTATGTACATGTTTGGCTTGAAACCTTATTAGAGAACAAAATACGTTTTGTCATTCCTGTACACATTAATGCGGCTATTTGTAAGTTCTCCCAAACTGAATTTGTAAGTTAGCATGAGAATATAAAACAAAAGAATGGCTATATGTATGAAGGAATAATAACTATGGTAAGGAGAAGTTTGGATAATAAATGTATGCTTAAACATGCCTTCACTTAAAGTGTGTATTATGAACTGTACTATATCATTTTCTTATTTGATAATGGGTAAGAAGACTAAAGAATTAGTCATACACATAGAACCCATATAAAGCAAGGAAAAGATGCATATTGTATAGTATTCACATGTATTTTTTTAATGTATCAGTGGCTGCATATCATTATTTATGGCTGTTTAGTTGTATTTTCTACATATAAAGTAATAAGTGTTATGGCGCTCATATACTTATCTGAATGACAGACACTTTTATTGGTATGTTTAACCCTTTAAACGCCAAGTTAAATCCCATCTGTCCTTTGCTAGCATTATTCAAAGCTCACCATATTCTCCACGTTAGCATGTAAAGGGCTAAAACACTGTAAAAGTTGGTACATGTTTAAATCATAATAAGCGGATGACAGCGAATTCAGTAAAGCTTTCTCAGGCTAGCAGCTGCATCAGGTAGTTTAATGGTGAGTGAACTAACCTTTTGTGAACCATCCCTACTCTTGTCATGAGGGAACTGAAACAGGTCAGAAATGGTTCTTAAAATATGGTTCATTTCTGTTCAACCATTTTACATGGCTGCTAGCCTTAGAAAGTTTTATTCAATTCAGTGACCATGAAAGTTTCAGATAAAATGGGATGCAGTGAATGTAAGGAACTAGATTAGTTATAAATTATACAGTAATAATCCACAGAATAAATCACATGTACCCATCCTGTTGTAATTGCACCAAATTATCACCTTTATTGATACATAACATACACACATACACAATGACTCTACTTCCCATTACACTGCATATTTTATGATTATTTGTACAGGTATCATTTTAAAATTAGAGTCTTTGTGAAAAATAAATATAGAGTAGGAGAAAATATTAAAAAAATAGGTTAACACACTTTTTTGGTCCTCAGGCTTGATTTTCCCCTTATTTTTGACCAGCAAATAAGGGACTTCTTCTGCCAAACTGATGGGGTTTCTACAAACATTGATAATTAGAATGTGAAATGCATAAGCTGGTCTACCTTTCCATAAAGAACAGTTTCTGATTTTGGGAATCAAGTTTTAATTTTTGCTGGTATACTGAGACAGAGGAACACATTTGGTCCCTATTTAATCTGACAACTATCATTTGTCATGAACCACCACTTCTCTGCCACTCATATGGGTGGCTGGCTGAGTGGGCTGGATTAACACCATAAACAGTCAGACGCAGTGGTAGTTGATAGTCACTGGACAAAATAGTGACCTTATACATGCAGTATATGATGGAAAGATTAAAATTGTAAGTGAATTTTGGTAAATACAAAATTATGTTTAATATCTTAAAAGAACTCCTGACTTAGCCTCTCTGCACAAACCAAGCATTCTTCTAACCAGTTGCATATGACCACTTATACATATCTAACATTGTCCATTTCCTTAGAAGGATAACTGCCTCCCACATATCACCCAAGGTGACACACACCCATGTGTTATAAATAGCAAAAAATTCTGATGCTCATAATGCTATAAATTGTGCAACCGGACCTGCGGACATACTTATTCATTGTAACCTACTTGGAAATTTGCAGCCATGGATATAATTTACAGTAAACCATCTGTAATAGAATGTTTTTGTTGAAATAAAATTATTAAAGAAGGACTTTTATGAGTTTATTTAAAACAAGAATTATTTCATTGTAGTTTAGACTACCATTGTGACAGTCAAAGGTTAAGGCTAAAGGCATTAGTGATGTTTCTAATTTAGGATACTATTTCCTGTTTTTGATATTGAAAATTCTGTTTTAGTTCAGCAGTTTATTTGATATCCAGTGATAGTGTTTCATATGTGACAGTTCCTGTGTGATATTACCTTACTATCAGTACTTATCATAGCACATAATTATGACAATAATGAATATCGAAACTGATTTATATATTATGTTACCTTTATGACCAGGGAGGATCTGAATGGTACAACGATGTGTGTGTGTGTGTGTGTGTGTGTTCATGCGTGCATGAAACGTTTGGTTTTGTGTTTAGCAGAAGTTTATTGTGTATATGACAAATGTTTTAAAATATAAATGTTTAACCGGGAATGTTAAAATGAGAGTTTAACTTGTTTCAATTAGTCATAATTAAAAGAGGAAGTGTACAGGTCAAGCAGAGAAAGACAAGTCTGCTTTAGTCTAAGAAATATTACTCTGCATGTGCTTAAGGTATTCAGTTTTACATTGTTGGGTGATGTTGAAAACATTATTACTTACAGTAGTGACTGATAGGATGTAGCTTTGAATAGTATGTCTGTCTGCAAACAGTATTTTTGCTGTTAAAATGCAGTTCCTCCCCCACCACCTACCCGTCATAATAATAATAATAATAATAATAATAATAATGATCCATCACCATAATCATCACAATCATCATCATCATCACTTTTTTTTTTTTGCAAAGTTTATCGTTCAGTTTGCTCAGTCGGCTGTACCAGAGGGAAAAGTAGCTCATGGAAGAGCTGTCGTTCGAATTCCCATGATCATTCGCGGTAGGGGACTGTTTAGTTTCGTGGCGCGAAATTACGGGATTTTTTGTTGAAACAAGCGTAGTTTTCTAACTGGGGTTGCATATTTATTGTGTTTTGAGTGGTTAAATTTTGGTTACTTTTGTTAAAGTGAAAGTGCGACTGGTGTTAGTTTAGTGGACTTGATAAAGAAAAGCGAAGACAAAGTAATCAACCCATGACATAACCTACATTCTTGAGTATGAATTTAAATTTTCATGTGTTAAAAATTAGTAGTCATAACTGTGTTTAACCTTGCCGTATTAAATGTATTCTTTGAGAGAAATTAAATGCGTTTGAAAGCTCAGTGATCGATTGGTAACGCTTTTGGCGTAACCGGGAGGTGTCTACTTCGAATCTCGGCTGACAGTAGTTTCATTGGTTTCTCTCAGTCATTCCGAGAAGTTGCTGGCATATTTCTGTAATTTAGGTCACGATCACAGTACTTCAGATCCTTTCCAATTCACTAGCATATGCTCATTTGATATTATATAGTGTGAGCTACTGACAGCCGTGTTAAATAAAGCACAAATAAATACGTTTAGTATGATATACTTACGAATGAATGAATATAAGGCTTAGTTAACGATGCTGTCAGTAGCACAGACTATATAGCATCGAATGATAGGATGATTAGTGAATAATGAATTGGAAGGAAACTGCATGTAGCATAACTTGAAGTACCATCCCAGCTTTAGTATAGAGGGTCTGAGGAAAACCACGAACCATCTGAATATCGTTGGGCTCTAGACCAAGATATGAAACCTGGATCTGTTGAATAAGAAACAGGAATATTACACCTTAACCTCAGTATTTTGAATTAAACTTGAGAAATAAGGGATGCATGTGCTGTAACATCCTCTTTGACTTTACTTATGAAACAATAATGACATTAGCAAATTAAAGTTTTTTTTTTAAGGCCATAGAATTCTGTAGCCTGGGTCACTTAGGTTATTTTAGTGGAGTCAACCGCTGGGGGCTACTAAACTCATGACATAATGTAACTAGTTGAAACTCATGACATAATGTAACTAACTCATGACATAATGTAACTAGTTGAACTTTATTTCCTGTTACTTGCTCTGTGTCAGATGTTACGCAGTGTGTATTTCCATGGTTATATTATCCTGTTTTATAATATGTTATATTGTTGAGCATTTAGGTTACATAGTACTTAATCCCCCTGGTTAATGTCACAATTTTAAGGGGGTTTAATGGAAATGTTAAATGATGTTGTGGTGGTGACATATTGGAAGGGTATAACTTCCATATATGGACTGAGAGAGTTCTTACAAATCCCAGGCATATGATGCTGGAATTTGATATGGAAATTTAAAATATGAAGCTGGAATTCTGGTTATAATTGCTGAATCTAAGTAGAGTAATATTTCTTAAGTTGTAAAGAATTTTAAAATCCTGTAATTTTGTGTACATGGAATCTTAATAATAATCCTTAATTCATAACTTAACTTCATAGAACAATAGATATATTTATGCTGTAATATTTGCTACATTCTTGTTACTTTTATCAATTTTTTATCTTTACCACACACTATTTTCTGTTTTAATATGAAGTATGAAGGACTCAGGTTCAAGAAATTTGGAACTCTAATGACAATAATATTTTTATTGAAATGCCTGTGGTACTGTACAAGTGAAAAAAACAATAAGAAATACCATTCTGTAATCATGTTATTAACAAGATTATAATAATGCATTCTAGGACTTAGAACAGGCTAAAAATTAGACCGTGTTGGCAGATCAATATATCGATATATGCATTATTTTAATGTGGCTGTATGTGGCATAACGATTGTTGCAGATACTGGCACACATAACATTTTTTTGTATTCAAGTCAGTACAATATCATAAATTGATAGTCTGTACCATTACATTGCTTATGATAAACAATGGTATTTACAATCTGTAAGTATGGAAACCCACAAACAGTAAGCTGTCATGTGAATTAATTTTGGAGAAGACAGAATTTAGGTGCACAGTGCTGAAGTTCTTTTTAAATGGTGCGTTTCTTCCCACTCTGATACACTTAACAATTAACCCAAATTGTGAAATATTTACTCGTACAAAGGGGTACTGTAGTAAAATATGAAGGTAGTTGAACTGTGTGAAACATTGTAATACTTGGATATTCATGTGTTTTCAAGGTGAATGGTCGGAATTTGTTTTATGACATACGATCTGCATTTTGTGACTAACCATAAATCATGATAAACATGTTCAGTAGTTTGAGAAGTTAGATCCCTCTTATATTCATTCAGTTATACAGTTGATAAAGAAGTTAAGTTACCACATTCCCAGTACTGTGAAACGAATGCTGTATTTGTGCTTTGCATAATTGTTAATTGTGCTTTTTAACAGTACTCTCCATTGATAAGATTGTACATTGGTGACGGCTTAATTGGATGTGTGTGTGGAACGTTACTGGAATGATACTCACATGTGAAAACTGAAGTATTCGGAGAAAAACCTGTCCCAGTGCCCTTTTGTTCTCCACAAATTTTACATGGGCTGGCCTGGTTTCGAAACTGTGTCTGTGGTGAAGGACTGGTGACCAACCACCTGTGCCATGACACAGCCATGATGTTTCATAGTAATTATCACAGTGACCACCTCTGATGATCTTTGAAGAAATCTGTAGCCCCTTTGAAGTGATGGAAGTTTTTGCCAGTAATATGGATTTTTGCACTGAGTCATCTATAATGATTTAGTGTCTTTAATTGTTCATATCCCTGGTGCCGGTTTATTGGGTAATGTCAAATCTAACAGTAATACCACACGTTAGTTCTGAGGATTTTGCAGCACTGTAGCTGAGGATTTTGTTCCTCTGTGGGTGTGAAGCATGAGCTGGTGATTCTGTCATTACTAGAGCATCACCCATTAGATATACCCAGTGTTGGTAAGTTCTAAGTCTAGGACTTCTGATAGTAGAAAAGGTCACTGTGTTGCCTCAAAATATCAGGATCCAAAAACCTAATGTTGCAATATCTGTGCAGATTGATCATGATTTCATAGTAACACTGTATCAAATGCAGAAGTTATGAGGAGGATTGTCATGATTGGTTAAATTGATATATAGAGGGGAAATGTTTGTGGTGTATATCCCTGTATTATTCTGGCGGGTTTCAGATCTCAGTTGGGATGATATGTATCAAAGTCAGGATTTAAACCTGACACCTCTTGATTGAAAGTCAGGCAAATTGTAATGTGACCCAAGTTTTTTTTATCAATATCATACAATAATTATAAACTGCAAGAAAATTGCAGGAGAAACTTTTCATTGTTGTAAAATAGACCATTTTGGCTGAATTATTTACCTCAGCCATTTATTCTTCTCCCATTTCCTTGTTTTGAAAGACCTGAGAGTTCATACTGCTGCAATGTAACTGAACATGTTTTGTGGATTGAGGAGTGATTTATATGTATTTTAACTTCATAAATTGAATATTTTTTACCATTAAATTTTAATAATCATGATAAGTCATGATAAATCATGATAAGTGAATCAGGCAAAGTGTGAGATGTTAAAACTGTGGAGTCAATAAACACATAAATTCTGTCATGAACAAGTAGACTGTCTTTAAAGTAATATGTTCCCCAGGCAATAAAATTTGCAGATTGCAAACTGTCATGATAAGATTTATTCACATTTAGAAAGAACCAGTACTTTGTACCTTCTTGGCATGGTTGTGGTGTAAATAACATGATTTATGTTGCTGTAGGCCACAACAAAGGGAAATTAATTCCCCTCAAGTTCTGCCATTTTAGACCATTTTTATTTGTATTATATTGAAGGAACAAAATTCACCTTTTGTAATATAATTTTTTTTTTCACTTAGTGTATGTAAACATTTCTGATTATTTTAGTCTCCAGTATTCAGAAAGATTTAAAGATTAATGATAACACACAGAATAGTTAATTATTTTTCCATGTCAGTATTTTACATCAAATAATGCAAGTAACAGTATTCATAATGGTATACTGAGGTTTGTTTTCTTTACTCGACATAGTTCTGTGACTTCATGTCACTGGGTTATTGCAGAACACATTCTTTATGCATATACAAACTTTTGTCCTTTGGATTTGGTGTGTTATTTTAATACTGCTATTACAAACATTACAACATTGACTGTTCTCTCCAATCATTTGTATAGTTTAACTTGTTATTTTGATTGCAATCTTAGTACCAGTATGAGTAGTTCAGTGGTTGTGTAACTTTGCGAACAGAGCACAAATGTAAGAAAATGTGAGCACATATTATAAAATTATTATTGTGCCATAAGTAATAAAATACCGCAAGTAGGCCAAGAAATTAGATTAGGTTACACAGATTTGTTAAAAAGGAATGTGAAATGACATGATTAATACTCATAAATAGCATAAAATAATACTTGTGTCATGGTAATAAATAACTTAAAGAGGAATGATGGATTTATAAAATAAATTTAAATGTACAGAAAAACTGCATTTTCAAGGCATTTCACTCTTAAACTTTGGCCTATATTTCTATTGGCATATGCAGTAAAAAGCTTTTTAATCCAAACGTTTGTTTTGGGCTTCAAATAAAATTAAATGTTATTGTGTTTATAAATTTTATAAAATGGTTGTCTTATAATCATATATATTTTGGGGGGTTAGGTATCAATTTAGTATCACTAACTTCCCAAAAGAAAGGAGATAATAAAAATGGAAGGCATGCAATTATAAAGTGGTGATGCAGTTCATTGTTAAAATTACTTGTTCACTGTTAATTGTTCTAATGTGTTGTAAAATGTATAGGGTCATCTTGAGAATTTAAAACAAAAATGTGCTGTGAGGTTAAATGTGCAATGTAAATAGAAATTGTTGTTTGTTTAATGTCAAAATAAACTGTTAATTGAAATGGTATGTTCTGGCCATACTGACCTGCAGGTAGGCCTGTTCTTGAAGCTTTACAGATACCTTTAAACGGAATTGTCTTAATCACATATTTGTATCCTGTCTCTCTGAAGGTTTATAGGAGCACTGGATTCATTATAGGAGTGAATTTATTACGGAGGTTACCCGTTTTATGGGATGTATGTGAATTTGTGCCGATGGTTCATGGCAGTGCGGTCTAAGGCGTGGGTCTGCTGCGGCTAGCTTGCTGGGGTTGTGGGTACGAATCCCGCCGAGGGTATGGATATCTGTCTCTTCTGAGTGTTGTGTGTTGTCAGCTAGAGGTCTCTGCGTCGGACTGATCGTTCGTCCAGAGGAGTCATACAGAGTGTGTTAAGTCCAATGAGTGCGATCGCGAAGCCTCGTAAGGGGAGGCCATGCCTCGGAATCGGTTCGAAGCGCCATTAAAAAAAATTGATATATATACACGTGTATATATATATGCGATGTTTTTTAAACTGCCTGTACTTTCGATTTCACCTGGATTTTTATTTTTTAAAAGATAAGTGTTATTAGTGCAATACATCAACGTGAGATGAATGGAATTTTTTAGCATGCGTAGAGGAGATACGTTTTATTTAGAAGGAAGTTGCCCATAGATTTCCGGGATTTCTTAGCGGATGTTTCTCAAATGATAACATTGTGGTTAGTTCGCTGTGTAGGGTTGGATGTTTGTTCCTACGTTTTAGCGAAATGCGCTGCCTCCATCTTCAGGGTGACTGAATTAGGTTTAGAAGGATGCCGAAGAGATTTGGACTAGGAAGTAAGTCAATTATATAGGAAGATCGCACGGACGGTGACCTGTCAGGACCAATGGCAGGGCTTGTAACCCTACAGGGTAAATACCCAGTAGGCTATTACTTGATGAGTTGACTTGTTGAAGTGCAATTACAGATATTAGGATACACTTTGAGGTGCGTCATCGGTAAATAGACTGTGAGGGTGTGGACTGGATTTAGCTGGTTCAGGATTGGTTCCAGTGGCGTCCTCAAGTGCATATCATACAGGACTGTGGTTCCATAAACGGAAGGAAGTGTTTTTACATAATGAGAGGCTGCTAACTTCTACTGAATGGCTCTGATGAATTCAGTTAGGGACATTTATTGACACTCTTACATCTATGCAGTTGAATTTATGCGTATGATTTCGGATAATTATATTTATGGAAAAAATCTTGCTTTTTAATTTGCAGTGTGCACTCACACTAATGATTTGTGTGCTGCCAATTACATGTAAGTTGATGAAAGACGTAATAGAACGTTTAGGACCGGGGTAGCTCAGTATACCGTGTGGACAAATAGTCATGTGTGATGCTGAAAGTGTGTAATAAGGCGTTTTGATGATAGCTCACAGAAGAAGACAGCAGAACTCAGTACGTAACCAAATAAAAGCAAATAAAACCCAATTTTCAGGTGGACAATTGTGAATATAAAGTACGTGTCTCCGTCTTCGTTGTCGAAGTCTTGTTTGGGGGATTTACTTCTTTTTCTCAGGCTCTCATTCCATGCCATTTCTGACTTATATTTTTCACCAAGTCCTCCTTCCAGGGATCGTTGGATGTGTACATTGAATTTATCAAGTAGAGGATTACCTTTTGATAAGTACATAGCCAAATTAAAAGAAATTATATTCTCCTGTATAGAGCACAATGATTTCTTTCCAGTAACCTTTATACCTACAATAGAATCGACATATTCAGCATAAGATTGTATTGCTATTGTTATAATGTCGCGTTTCTGAATTAATCTTATCATACATGGCTCGAACACTATACATGTCTCTTCCGGAGAACGTACTTCATGTATATAATCGTTACTTGCTAGCATCGAAAGTAAATCTGCAATGCGATGTTTAGCAAATAGAATCCCAGAATCTTTCATTTCGTCAAAACTTTCAATCTGCTTCTCGTAACCCGGCTGTACAAGATACGAGATGAATAAAGTCTGAAAGACAGTGTTCATAGCAAAACAAAAGCAGACGAACAGGAAGAATGTGCGCCTGAGTTGGGAGGTTATAGGTAGCTTTGGTAAAGACTGTCCAAGTAAAATAGACCAAACGTTATAAAAATCATTATGAAGTAATTTATATGTATTGGATTCCTTCATGCCGGAATAGGAACTAAGATTAGCAGCGGTCCAGAATAATAATGCTGTTACAAAGGAAATGATTATTGTAGCGAACCAAACGAATGTGTCAAACACGTCCAAAATATTTCCGATTCTAGGAAGCTGCCCAGCGCAAGGAACGTACCATTTCATTGCTGTATGGATATAAGGTACCGTAGGATCGAGAAAAGCAATGGGGAGGTAATGCAGTGGACAGACTCCCATAACCACATCTGCTTTCCTGTCGAGTACGAATTGTATTCCTTCAAAATATTGTTCCGTTACATTTTTGTATGGTAATTTGAGAAAGGATAAATTTAAATTCATTGCCTTACCAACAAAGTAAATATATTCCGTTTCGATACCTCTTAAGGTGCATGTGCCATTTCCATGCCCTTCCTTATTACACACCAGCATGATGTGTGGTTCGAATTCATTAGCATAAATTTTTATCGGACATTGATGAAGATTTCTGGGAACTTTTTCGGGAAATAGCTCAAGGTTGCTATTTTTATTTTCACCCAAACTCCATTTGTCTAGTAGAATGACGTTTCTTACTTGTCCACAATTCCCAGATTCATACGGGAACCAGGTGTAAAATTCTATAACGCAATGTGAATTCTGAGAATTAATTTCAGGACCTGATGAATGATTGTTTGAAATCATAATTAATACGTTCATGACATTGTATGTGGTCCACAACAGTTGCGATATATTCATGGCCAGTTGCTGAGGGTGTTGGATGTCCATATCTGTTACAAATACAAAGTATCTCCCTCGACGATTCCAAGAATAGGTATAGGCCTGTATATTTTCCATTTGAGATTCCAGACTTTCCAGAACATCGCTGCCATTTGTCTCAGTCCACAAGAAAATTACGTAACTATTGTGTTTATAGGGCCTATCATCGTCTGGCGTTGACGTTTCGGGCCTAGAGGTCAGTAAGGGCCAGCGACTTTTCTTGTTGATATTTTCTAGCACTGTGTCCGCTAAGTTGTGTTCGTTACTGCTCACAGCGTTGTCGACGAATGTACGCTGACTAAACTGTGGCGGTGATGTTGGTACTGACACGAAGAGGGGAGTCCCGGGGACGAAGTTCCGTTCTAAGACGCGGTCTACACACTGCACCATGTGCAGTTGATCTTGGTTCAGAAGGCTTGTGGCTGATACAACTGTCAGAGACAGCAAAGACGTCAACATTTCTAAACGTCGTCGCATGTTGTCTGCTGAGCAGAAGCTCTCGCCGTAGTCGGTACTCTAAATAGAAACGTCAGGGGTTTGTCAGTTCTTACAAAGCACTGACAATTGGCAGAAGAGTTATTTCTTGGAATTAAATTTCTGTAGATATTGTTTACTTTCTCTGACAATACTTTTTAATAGTTAACATCTAAAATGAGGTGTATGAGAACATGGTGTTGAGGAGAATATTTGGAACTAGGAGGGACGAGGTAACGGGGGAATGGAGGAGATTGCATAACGAGGAGTTAAATGATCTGTACTCCTCACCCAATATTGTGAGGGTGATAAAATTGAGAAGAATGAGATGGGCTGGGCATGTGGCGCGTATGGGTGAGGAGAGGGGGATGTATAGGGTCTTGGTGGGGAAACCGGAGGGAAAGAGACCACTGGGGAGACCTAGGCGTAGATGGGTGGA
>Ga0123352_10002720_pt1 | contig 24968 bp, 12 predicted proteins | sample TergutLab28metaG_FD_89700 | JGI IMG/M metagenome (GOLD analysis project Ga0123352, IMG submission 89700) | Labiotermes labralis P1 segment gut microbial communities from Petit-Saut dam, French Guiana - Lab288 P1 | ecosystem: Host-associated > Arthropoda: Insects > Digestive system > Gut ...
AACACATGCAGTAACATACGTCTTGTTCTCCTGAAGATGGGCATAGTGATGCCCGAAACATGTTGAGAAATTGTTAAAAATAAACATCTAACTGTTGCATCTTGTTGGTTTTCTCTCTCACTCAACAATATTATATTTTTTAGGGAAATAATCGGTGTATTTCCGAGAATACGAGACACATTAATTCTGTGAAAAAAAAAAGGGCAAAGACACTGAGTATTACGGCAGATGGTACATGCAATGACCATTGTGCTTTAAAGTAGTGCAGAGCCTCAGCAACGTGACTTTACCACAGCGGAATTGGTCTTCCGCAGTCCTCTTTAGAACGACGATTTTTCAGCACAACAATATCTACGTCCCTCGCTTTTGCATGTCCATGTGACCCTGGAGTTCTTTGTCTCACGTCTCAAAAACACGACAAGGCATTTTATTCATAAAAATTACAAGTACTCAGAATGCGGAAATGAGGGAGATATCGTACAGCAATAAATATAAACGTCGCATTTTGATAAATTAAACTTCCAGCATGTTACAGTTCGGGTTCAAATCTCATCATTAAACATTACATCGTTTACAACGTGCATACAGTGAACGTAAACACATAAGCTGACAATGGGTAGCAATAAGAGATTGATCCATTGATCCTCCTAGCGTAATGTGGGGAAGCTGTGAATGACACATACAATATGCTCACAGAGAAAAGTTTAAATATTTTATTGCGATTAAGTGGCATTTAGAGGTTTGGCAACTCCTTCGTTACAACTTACATTTCACTGGGAACCAATTACAGATAGTCTCTTGTCGGTTTTACGTTCAGTCCATAACCATAGCGAAGCCAGTGTAGTCAACGTGTATGTTCCCTTTTGTGCAGATTATTGGACCAACTATTATTGGATACTTGGAACCGACTACGAGACCTATTCCATCCTGCGAACATGTTTGTTTATAAACGAAGAAAATATTCGTAAGTACGGCGTTGTTGTAATAATTCATAACATCTCGTGCTTAACTACGAGCAAGGTGTTCGTCAAGTGCCAAGATTATATCTCGTGGATGATAGATGAAAAAAATTAGCATAATGCATTCATGCAATGATATTAACAGGCTAGAACCTGAGTATTCGAAGAAGAACCTGTCATAGTGTCACTTCGTCGGAGACAAATCCCATACCGACTGGCCTGAGACTGAAACCGGGCATCCACGATAAGACGCCGGCGACTAACAGCATGCCACGGCGTAGTAACTATAATCGTCCCAGCTATAAGCTACTAATGTATATAGACACTATGTGTTGTGTTACTGTGAAGATCATTCAGCGGTGTGGATTTGATATAGCTTACGCGACGTCCTTGGTGTCACGTGATCCCGTATTCATGAAAATTTGGCAAAAACATATATTTTTATATTTCATTTCCGAAATAAGTGATAAAAATTGGGGTCTAACCAGTAACTCTTTCAAAATTAATATTTTACGATCCCTAACATAAATCCATAACCTACCCACATTCAACACAACTAGTACAGTAAATAATGTCCGACTCTTGTGAAACTACTAAGCATGTCAAGCCTTTACAACGAATGAAGGAGAAAGTAACAAAGATAAATGTCTTGTTGTGAAAATAGATTGTTTGTAACACTCAACATAAAAGTATACCTTTGGATAATACTTAACTCCAATGCACATTTTTCCAAAGTACACATTAAAGACACATTTTAATATTTTCATATAATCTCTCATCCATGTCTAGGTGTCGTGGACGGTCATTCAGGAGTCATTTTTCAAATCAGAATATATTACACATTTATCATTTGCCTATGCCTGATACTGTCCCACTCATCCCATTATGCGACATTTAATCGCGCTAAGCTAAAACACGACAAGCACAAGCTGAAGCGCGTTATTTCTGCATTACTTAGCGAGTGTGTCTCGGAACAAAATACCAAGAAATGTTCTTAAAGTGAAGGGGAGAGAACGCAACGCAATGCAGTGTTCCGTTAAATATATATTTCACCAAGTATTTTTACAATTTCTTCTTCTGCCTTCTTATAAAATATAATATTTTCATCTCTTTTTTACGTAGCTAATAATTTCTAGAATGAATATGTTTTTCATAATTTCTGCTGTCTCTATGTCTTATGTTTAGAATGCTCTCCACAGTAAGTCATTCTCAGATACAACCGATCGAGGTTTCTTTTTCGAAGTCCGCGAATCCAAGTTTCGTGCCGAAAACAAGACAATTCGATGGACTGAAATATCTTTATTCAAATTTGAACTTCTTTAGGAAGACAGCTTGGATGTTTTCCTCAGTCACTCCAGCCACATATTTTTATACCTCAAAATGAGCGATGCCGCCTTCATCCCACATCTTTCCCTGTTCATATGCGCAACGAAACTCCCATCTGCTGCATATTCCTACGCAGTTCAGAAAGAGCCTCTAACGACAAACGAACATCAAACGGCGACTTCAAAAAAATACTGCAAGCATGATTACTGAACAGCCCTCCCTATTTTTTTATGTATTTTTCTGGGTTCCTAATTAAGAGTTCATAGAAATGTGTGAATTTTTGCCATCGGGGACAAAATTTATCTCCTATTTTATTCTTGCCTATTTTAGTTATTTAATTTCAGATTATTTTGTTTACAGCTATGACGTGGATTTATAGTCGAAGCAGAAAAATGAGTGACGATACGAAAATTGTAGTGAACACAATTCTGAAGAATTTCACCCTCAGTCTGGACGACTTTGAGTCTGTCAACCAGGACTGCGGGGAACACAAGAGGCTTTAAGAAGTCAGAACGCTTCTGCACATTCGGACGCCGCACAGCAGTAATTACAGCGTCATTAAACAATGAAGGGGCCTTTCACCCCTGTATTTGTGTATAAATAAATAAATTGCAAATGATCATACTGTATTTATTCTTTTCAAAATATTTATGTAGAGTACTGCAACGTTATGTTCTATTACATTTACCGAAGTCAAGTGAGCTTAAAGTTAGCGTAACTTCCCCTCCTCTGGCACTGAGCATGCATGGCCGAATCAAGTACAGTAGAACTCCATTTATCCGGACGCTGGTTATCCGGATCGAAAATTGTGCGGTTTATGAAGTTCGGATCTTCCTGTACGCAGCTGACAAAGAAACTAATAGACAGGCTTGAGAAATTCCTACAATGATTGGTGACAAGACGAAGTAGCCTATTCGTAATTTACCAGAGGTTGTAAAGACAATCGCCTGACGCCAGTCAGCCTTGAGCCCGGGGTGACACAAAGCTTATATACGGACCAATGAAGTTCGACGCTCTCATCCAAGTCAATTCTTTAAAACAATGACGATAAGTTCCAACATTTGAACGAACCAATCAAAGTAAGTTTAATCCAGATGAATATCGTAGTGAATTATTCTCGCGACACTAAACACAGTTCATGTTTAACATATAGGGAGGACGGGTGTCTTCTAAGGTGTGCTAATGGTTACATCAATAGGTAAAGGAATATAAAAATTCACAGCAATGCCATCTACTCTTAAAGTAGTTGAGCGGACTCATTTACAAAGATACTGGTAATGAAGTGAAATCCAGATGCAACTCACAAAAAACTATCATATTCCACGTACACTACGCTTATCCCGAAGAGTTGTCACCTATATGCGTAGCTTGGGGGAGGGGTAAAGTGGGGAGCTAATGCCCCAATATTTTTCTTTGCCTAAGAATAGTTTTTTGACTACCGAGTTGAAGGCAGGCAAATAAAAAAAAAATGGTTGAGAGTGGGGGAATTGTGTTTACGTCTATTAAGGACTGGCTGAAACCAATCTTCCACCTCTTTCTAACTTTATTACATCGTAAAGTTCCTAACATCCCTGTTCGACATTGCCCCCCCCCCCCGAATATTATTAGATAAGTTGCGCCTGTAGTCTTACCTACTATACTCAGACAGACAGGGGCGCAAATCGTACATAGGCAGTAAGCGTGATGGAGCATTAAAGACACTGCTTCACATTGCCAAGGCCTGCACTTCAACTGAAATAAAATACATCAACTAAAGTTGGAGACCAAATATTTATCACGTGATTTCCATATAACTCCCGTTCTACTGTGTGTGCACATACCCTGCCATTCTATAAAAATACACCCTTCGGAATATTTTCTTCCGCCGCGGCCTGCAATGTTTCTATTATTTTCATTATTAACTACTGTACACAATTTTTTATGGCTCAACAGCAAATTATCATATAATATTTTGTCCGGCTTTCCTTACATTATTCGTTATATTGTATAATGTGTAGTAACTTACACAACGAAAACTGCAAACATAATATGTGAAGCACGTGTTTTCAACAACCGTCAATTATATCCACCTAAAATAACCTCACTATTGCAATAATATGAACTATTAAACGCAGATTAAAGCACTATAGAATGGTTCCTACTATAAAATGCATTTCAGTAGCAGTTTTCGTTCAAAAGTTAGTGTAAACAGAGTTATACAACGGCATTATATTACTCGAATGACAAGTCTGACGACTTCCGTCAAAATAAGCGTCATCATCCGGATACTGCAATAAAGGTCTTCGTCCCAAATTGTGAAGGAGGGTTGAAATGCACTGAAAGCGAAAAGAAAAATTATTTGTTGGTTTGTCGAACAATGTGAACACCTCTTATTGTCGCTGTCATATAACATAACTTGTCAACAATTTTGCTTTAGCACAAGGATCACAAACCAGAGATAAATATGTTTTTACACTGCGACTTTTTAGAGTATGCAAATAGAATTACTTCATAATTTTATCCCAGTCGGTATAGGCCACGGATCAGAGGTAGTGACACACTCGTAGCACTGATCAGAGTGATTCGTACATCTGTGTTGTAGATTAATTCGTAGTCAACACTACTGTATTCCGTGAGGCGAATTGAGGCAGGCTCTTAGGAAAGCACATACAGACATGTGAGTGTGTTATAACCTTAAAAAATATTATTATAATTTAACTTACAAGTAGCTACTGTAGGCTATGATGTCGGTGAACTAAACACGTTGGACAAGTTTCGTCAGACAATATGAATTCATCTTTAATGTATGAAATATTACTGTACCTAAATTCCTTCTACTTCAGCTTGTTTGCTTTCTGTGAATATGGGGTGGGGATATTCAAAGCAGTAAACCTGCCTTATCCTACTGGAACTGTCATATCAGAATTTTTGTTGTTATTCTTTTTGTGTTGTACTGAGTGTGTGCGAATTTTTTTGGGACGCAAAGGAAACTTGACAGAACGTGGCTTTGTGGTACTTGTGTCAGTAGGACTGACCATACCATCGATGTGTGGGGTACTGTACTTCTTGTTATGGCAGACGTATGTGTTGCGGTTAGAAGTTGTGTTGTGTGCAATTCAGTTAACATTACAAGGGCTTCAAGTGATTACTGCATTACTGTGTCTCGCAAAGTTTTATAAGTCGCGTACATATTGATATTTGTTAATCTCAAGGCAACAGTTTTCTACTTCCTGCGGTATGTAGTTTATTGTGTAAGACGTTTTCATGGTTCAAGAAATAAATCATTGTACAAGATTTGTGGAATCCCACCGACTGAAGAGTCTGCTATTACTGCCTCAGAATTTGACATTGCAATATGAATAGAACACACATACTTTGTGCATTATGTGTGTGTGTTTATATACTAAAAACATTGCCACTTGTCTCATACCTAGCACTGAGTTACTGATGTAATAATTGTGATGAACCTGTGATGTACAGAACTTCAAACATGTTCTTGGTTGTTTTAAAATCCTATGATTTCCATTTTTCTAACTGGGCACCAATACATGCAGTTTGTTCTGTTGCATGTAGTTAAAAGTACTGTAGTGCTGATCATAGTAGATCTGTTTGGAGTAGGTTCAGTGGCTAAGTAAAACCTAAATTCAGTGCAAGGTTATGGAGTTGTTAGAATTTTTTTTTTTAATGTATGCTCCTTGGATTCTTTGAGGTTTTAAGTCATGTAGGTCTTTGTCCTATCCAAAAATTGCTGTCTATATTTCAGACATACTTTGGCCCCTTTGCTATGTTATTTCTTTTTTGTTTTTAAGTTTTTGCAATTTCTATTGTGCTAAAAACATGGTTTATTACCACTTCAGCTGTAATTTCAAATATGCTTGAAGAGTACTTCAGTAATATTGTATATGTGGTATAGTGTCACTGCACAATAATACAAGGAAGCTGCATATTGGTTACAGAAAACAAGACCTTGGCCACACAGTGAAATTATTTTACATGACAGTGCTGGCTGCTCACTCCCCATTGGCTTGCTTGACTTATAAAACTTTATCATACAGTGAACAATGCATTTGTTAGATGAGATGCATACCTGTGAAATGAATTAAAACATTTCCAATATCTTTAAATATGGTAATGGCCTAATAGTAACTGTAATGCACTGACTGAACTAAACATGTTGATCCTGTCATACAGCAAATTCAGGAGAGGCAAGAAGCACTCTGCTCCCTGTCATCACGTGAAATTGTCAAGTGTAAAGGGACATATGTTGTCAGATAAAATAATGTCCCAGGATTTAAGTGTGGTGATACATGCACCTACTATAGTTTATAGCTGTAAGATTTTCAATTTGAAAGGTTCTGTGAACAATTCTTATCAGTTCCTCCACTGACTGTGATCCACTGACACAATTGTGAATAAATGTAGTAGTTTTGAAACAAGTGTTCTTTAAGGAAACAAAACCTGCAGTAAATCTTTTCTTTTAAGCTAAATCAATCCATGAACTTTCAGTGTTTTGCCTTGTGAGCTATCATCCATAACTGGGAGAACATGTTGACACTTTAAGTTGAAATGTGCTATAATCAACTCTTAAAAAAACTCCTTTCCAGGCACTGTGAACACATACATGTCCCTTGTGCTTGGGTCAGTTGTGTTTCATTGTATGTCCTTCACAACTTTGTCTCATACCTCTTTCTCACATTCTATTTGTCTGAAAGCAAATGTACATTTTTTTTAAGTTCACGGGCATGAAGTTGCCATTTTATAAAAATGAGGGGTTTTCTCTTGAACACTTGTTTAAAAATAACATATATCCTTCTTTTGTTATTCTGTTAAAATACCAGAGCATGAAATACTTTTCTATATAAATTTGCCTCATTGTGAGTTTCTTTTTGCATGCTAATTAAACAGTACTTTAAAAGCATGACTAGTCCACAGTCCCTTCCAAGTGGAAGACTCAGGTCAGTCATATGACATGCGCTGAAGCTGAATGACTATCACATGTATGTGCATAAAGTGCAGAGCCAGCCTATCTATAGAGCCATATGTTTGTTCTTAACATAGAAAGGTAAAATTCTAAATCAGAGTTCATTACAATGTGTGAGGAAAAATATTTCCACAAATGTAATATCTGTGTTCATATACAAAATAGTTTACTTTATTTCAGGAATTATAAACACTGTTTTTTTAAACAATTTATAATAACACCATAGAAGTCAAATGCAGTGTCATTCAAATACATTTTACTTTATCAGACATATTCCAAAATATAAAGTTTAAATAATCCATGACCATCCATTAAACTAATTCAATACGGAGATGAAACCGAAAATGCATACAAACATTTAAGAGTGTCTTGTATTATAAACATAGTTAGCCTCCTACATGTACATGTTGCGGTGTCTATGGTGGATATATTTGAGAAACTTTAAGAACCAATGCAAATGTAAAATAGCAAGTTTTAAAATGTCTAGTTTAAAATATGTGCATACATGTGTGTGTGTCACCTTCCATATGCTCGCATGGAAGGTGACATACCACACAATAGCTACATGGAACATTTGTTCCTCACTTGAATTTAGCACAAAATGTTATCTGTATCTTATATTTTAATATATATTTTAAAACTTACAATTTTATATCTGCATTGGTTCTTAAAAGTTTTTGTAATATAAAGTACTGTATGTTTTTAAACCACTTCCTTCATATGAATTTTTCAGACAGGGGGTTCATACAGTTGGCATATGACATCTATCTGGCTTTCCAGCATTTCAAAATGAGCTCTGTCATTACAGTACTGTATTCTGTATAACAGTACAAATAATTCAAATACTGCTTGATTAAAGCATACAATTTATTATAAATATAGTCTGTATGTTCAAAATTTTGTATTCATTGGAGCTATAATAATAAAACAATCATCACAGGTTATTCTGTTTGTCTGCTCTGATTATAGGGATTGAAACTGTTCCATCTCTCTGACAGATGTCCCTGGCATTGGAACATTTCAGATTACTCAGATAAGACAGCTTCAGGATTCAGTTGTTGGTTATTCTTTCCAAATGTTCATGCCATTTCTTTTGTTACTTCTTTACAATTATATTGATATCTATTATTTCCATTTCTCCTCAAATGTCTTCATTAAATTTACAGTGTCATTCCATATTTACAGCAATTCAAATAGAACATGTTTCTGGCATCTCCATCCTCCCCTGTGTTCTTTCATTAATGAACAGCATTTGGGATCCTTTGTTATTTTGCTTCTGTTTTGTGTCTAAATCTCAGGTTTTTGCAATTTCTACTGTGCCAAAAACCCAGTTTATCACCATTTCAGTAATTTCAGAACAAATTCAAAGAGATACTTCACAATGTGGCTAAATAAATCATTATGCAAAGATAACAAGATTAAGATATTTAATGTCTGTGTGAAATCTGTACTTTTGTATGAATGTGAAACTTGGCTTGTTACAAATGAAATCCAGCGTAAAATACAAACCTTTGTGCATAGATGTCTACGATATATATATTAAGAATATGGTGGCCAAACATCATTTCCAATAACGACCTATGGAAAGTAACAGGACAAGAAGATATAAATGTATAAATAAGAAAAAGAAAATTTAGATGGATTGGTCACACATTAAGAAAAGAGGATGGAGAGATACCAAAGGTGACCCTACTCTGGAACCCTCAGGGAAATAGGAAGAGAGGAAGACTGAAAAACAGCTGGAGAAGATCGATAATTAAGGAAGCGGGTAGAAGCTGGAATGAACTCAGGTTCTTAGCAGCCGATAGACAGAAGTGGAAAGGACTCATAGACAACCTATGTTCCTAGAAGGAATGACGGACTCAATTATTATATTATTATTACTTCACAATACTATATTAGTGGTATAGTTCAACTGCAACGTAACACAAGGAATAAGTATGGCTGTTACTCTGTACCACTTAAGTCAGAAGACATTTGAATGGCTATACATTCATGGCTATATGTATGTTCATTCAATACTGTCATCTCTTGAGATTTATGAACAAAAATTCACACCTCTACCGCAGTGAGCTGCAAACACAGTGATCTGAGTAGTGTACAAACTCTCAATGGCCAACGCTGTTCTTCTGTCAGTCAACACAGAAACAAGAGGATAACTCATGAGTGAAGGCCACATAAAGACAGCATCATGTCTTTGGTGTTTACATCATCTGGATTACTCCTGCTAATAAAAGTATGGTAATAAAGGAAGAAAGATTTTTTACTTCAGTATTCATTTCCCGTTCATATTGTCGTACACTACCATCTTACAATTATTAGGTAAGATGGTATTTCATTTATAAGGTGTATATTTGTATTCAGTAACAGTAAGGCAACAAGTTCCAAATTATAGAATACTTGTTGCTCAATAGAAAAATGTCGACACAACAGGAAGTCGGGGTCATAAATATCAAGAACATTGTCATAAAGCAACCAGGACACTAAATGTCACCCAAAAGTCCAGCTTGGCTGATGCAATTGTCAAACCCAGTGGACTCAGAATTGTACCCTATCTTTGTACTGCACGCGATTGTATCATGATTTTAATGTTTCGAAGCTTCCAGTTCAATGCACTATCACATGGAAATCAGTGCCCTAATTTGCCTTATAAAAAGGCTTGCTGAGACATATTCGGCGAATTCAGTCTACATCAGTTGCTACCAGAAACTCTGCCACTTTGCTACTGGAATCTTCGCTTCTGAACATTGACATTTCTCTAGCAACATTTTATATTTTACAAGCATCTATTCAGAAACAGCTGTAACATCACATCTTGAGCTAATAAATCAAGAAGCTCTTTACACATCATCGTGAGTTGCTGTGGACTTGAATTTCAATTCTTAAGTGTTCCAACACAATCAAGACTTTCCTCTCAGTCTGCGTGTTCCACATTCTATGTTCCCAACCCACTATTGCCTTGGGGATACAACAAGCCGTTTTTTTTGGTGTCAGATGTGGGGTTGAACTCAGTTCACCAGCAACACTCCAGCAGATCTCCCAGTCAATTCACCCATACAAGATACCTCCAGAGGTTGCCTGGACGATGTCTCCAATTCGGGAAGCGTGTATAGGTTGGCCCTATGCCCCGTCTATTAGCTGCCTTTGTACCGGTATGGGGGTACGACTATCTTCAAGGAGAAAGGATCCGCTCTAACTCTGGACGACCCTTGCTGTACTGGACATCGCATCATCTCACTCAGTAGACTAAGGGGTCTGTGAGACCAGTAGCAGTGCTGTCATTCCAGCCCAGATATCTAGGCGTACATCCCAGTGATGTCCTGGATGCGAGACTGAGGAGTCTACTAGCCAGTCTGCCTTCCAAGATGTACCATCAAATTATCAACATCAGCATCAAGCCGAAACATCCTCCACAATCTTCAGAGGATCAACGGGACACCCCCTGTGCTCTACAGCCCAGAGATTCGACACCTGGTAGGTTGCACTCATAAATTTAAAACACCCCATGGCACTTATCAGTCCATCATTAATAGCTCTATAACCACATTTTCATTTCATTTTGATCTGGTAATATCTGTGATAACCATAACTCAATTATGGACGTAATCACAGTAGTGATGCTTCAGAAGCTTCTTATAGCATGCACTACTGCAGTGTGGCTGAAGCAATGAAGTTAATTACTCACCCATTTGATGGGGATAAAAAGAAATTAAGGGAATTCATTGAGAACGTGGATGTAGCATTTGAACTCATTCACCCAAGTAAACATGAAATACTGTTTAAATATGTAAAGACTAATATAACAGGAGATGCCAGATCAAAATTAATGGAGATTTAATGCATAATTGGGAATTAATTAGGGGAATCCTAGAAAGAACTATGGCATTCAGTGAACACTGGATTATTATGCCTGCAAAACTTTCAGTGCTAGGCAGGAGAAAGGCGAAAGTGTTGCCTCATGGGGAAGTAGGATAGACGAAATGCAGACAGACTTAAGGGAAGCTGCCAGACATGGGTGTAAGACAGAATAGATAAAGGGGGCCGTAGGACTCATAAACCATTTAGGCTAGGCTAGTTTCATACAAGGTCTTCATAATGAAAGGATTCAAATGATAGTTCGTAGTAGGGGTGAGTCCATCCTCTTATCTCAAGGCATTAAACTCTCGCTTGAAGAAGGTGCCATACTCTCTGTGAGGGAAAAATTTGGAGCTACGGGACCCCTCTAAGGTGTCATAAATGCAGTAAATTAGGCCACATGGCTCATAAGAGTAGAAGCAATGAGAAATTTCCTCACTCCCATGCACGGGAGGTAAATGAGTTTATTGAGGTTACTGAGGTTATGAGTTGTTTTAATTGTGGACTTGAAGGTCACGTTGCTAAGAATTGCCGACAGGGTTTGGTGTGTAGAAAATATGGCATGAAATGCCACACAGAGATTAATTGCAGAGTCCAAAATAAAGGTTGGACCAATTTGGGAAACGAGGGTCGGAGTTTGTGAGCAACCCACGGACTTCCCAGTCCAAGAAACAGTATGTTGTCCCCAATTCAAAATTCATGAATGTAAAAGCCGTATCAGATCTATTCTAGACACTATACAGCTGAGAGTTGATTTTGGCAAGGAAAACAAACTGACATTCTTATTAGACACTGGTGCCAATCTTTCTGTAATTAAAAGGTCAAGTCTACAACCAGGAATAAAGTATTCACTCAAGGGGGGAATAAACATAAAGGGAATTTCCAACACAATTATGAAAACATAAGGGACCATAATACTGAAATTATTCAGACACACATGAAACCACACACACACACACACATTTCATGTTGTTGGAAACGAATTTGTAATCCAATATGATGGCATTTTAGGTCAGAATTTCTTTGAAGATAAAAAAAGCATCATAAATTACTGCGACCAACAAATTATCATGGGAGATGTAGTTGTGAAATTTGATCCCACGCCAGACAAAGCTAACAGCGAAAATTGTAAGCTAACCCTGAAGGCTAGATCTGAGAACATTGTGAAATTACCCACCAAATCCTTGGGCCATGGATAAATATCCAAAAAGGAACTAATGCCTGGTGTATATTTACCTGAGTCCTTGACCAAAGAAATGAATGGAAAGTGTATTCCCAGCATAGTAAACACCCTGCAGGAGGATATCACTCTTGACCCACCGCAAGTTCTTTAAGAGGAAATAATATCACTGGATGATGTAAATGTTACCTTAAAATTACCACAAAATAGAACGTTGAAAGTGCGTGCCAACAGACTGAAACCCTTTTTTGGTTAAACTTTCAGGCCAATGGAATGCAAGTACTGGTTCTTCTACACGTTTCTTCTAGTCTGTGCAGGAACAGATAACTGTTGTAAAGTCTACGCAGAATCTTTAAATTCTACTTTGTTTGCAATTTCAGATAATGAAAAGATTTTGTTTAAAGGCTTAGAAGATATGACCAAGCATATTAATAAACAGGACGGAGAAGTGAAAAGAATGTTTATGGCTTCATCCATGATGCTTACTGTAAATGAACACTCAATGCAACAAAACAGAGCTATTGATGAATGCAGGAGGGAGTATGAAATTTTAATTGATGCCATTATGAATTTGCAAAAAGGAGTACTTCAACCCCAAATTATCACACGTGCTGAGATTATGAAACATATGAAAGCTAGTCAAGCTGACATGCCACCAGAACTGTCTTTGCCCTTACTTTGAATGCAGCTTATCACCACTTAGTTTTAAGAATTATTGATTATGATGTATTTTTGAAGGAAAATTATTTTGTGTACATAATTCGACTGCCTTTAACAAATAGCATAAATTACAATTTATACCATGTGTTGCCACTGCCAAATACAAGTAAAGAACACTGAATCTAAATTTATATTTTTGTTACCAGAATGTGAATAACTTTTAATGGACACTGCAAAACAGAATTTTGTGAGCAAGATTTAGGGCCAACGAATTAACTAACTGTAAGTCAATCAGCAGTTGACATCGTGTTTGTAGACAAACTCAGCCTCTACAGTTAACACGTCTAGATGATGAATGTGAAGTTCAAATGTTGCAAGCTGTAAGAACAATTCTTTCTACCTGTTCGCGAAGAATAGCTGAACTAAATCAAACAATTTGGACACAACTGGATAACAATGAGTGGTTATTTGTTACCCTGAAACCTGAAGTATTAACTTACTATGTTCAAAACACGAGCCATCTGATGTCACCTTAATTGGTACAGGGAAACTGAAACTAAATAAACTGTGTAATCTAGAATTCTTATCCAAGCTCAATTAACCATAGCTACTAACAACACTGATAAGGACATTATTCCTAACTTGCCTTTAGAATTTCAATATTGTGAAATTCAAGGAAAGAATTTAGTTTAAATAACGTACATTTAAATTTGCTGTTGAACAATGTAATTCACCATTTAGATGATATGAAGGTAGCCAACCACAAGCTGGAAGAATTAGAAGAACTGACTGATGAACAAGGTTGGAAACTGAGACATTCAAATATGGATTATCATATTTCCTTTCTCTCCTATGTGGGAATAGTTACTACAACCTTAACTTGTTTCATACTGTTTTACTGTTGTTGCAAGCATTGCCTTAAGCTTTGTCCAAATTTTTCAAGGTGGTGGAAAGACAATAATCCATGCACAACAATAGTTTTTAAGCCAAAACGCACTCAAGACTTCCCTCTCAGTCTACGCGTTCCACATTCATTGTTCCCAACCCACTATCGCCTTTGGGATACAACAATATTCCTACAGTAACAAAGGCGACTTTCTACTATAAAGTCTAATATGAAGATGATAAATAGACAATACATATCAGATCTACCATTTTTATAAAATACTGCATTTCACTGTAACACTTGATAATGCTCAGTCTTCTGATAAAAGAGAAAACAGAAACTAATGGGACTGTCAAATGGCAATGCAATTGCACCATAGGTACATGTCCTGATGAAGTTGAAATATGGAGTACTGTTAACTAAGTATCTGTTTATTTACTTCAAAGGAAGTGATTCTTGAAGTAGTGAACTAAAGTCATGGAACATTCTGCATATACATGTGACTGCAGTCTACTGTTAGTGAAATTACCAGTTTCTTGTATAACAGTCCTATACCCTAACTTCCAGTTTGTTAATTACAATAACACTTTAACCCTTTATGGTCCAATGTTGGACATTCTAAAAACATGACACTGGAATAACATATTTTGAATGCTCAAGTGACATACATATTTTTTCTTCATCCTCACCAAGATACGTTCTTTACATGATCTGAAATATCCTCCTCCAGTACCTACAATATGCATCATTAAAACAAACTTATGTAATTGTGCTGATAATTGTATCATGTATGTGTGCTGCACTTTTCCTTCTGTGTCAATTCCACTGATGTTTGTAATAGTTCTTAGTAACCTGGGTAAAAGGTAAAGCCTATTACAGGCCCAGAGGGTTCCAGGAAGTTAAGGCTCCCAGATTTCAAGACACTCAGCACATGAAGGTGCTAAGGTTGTCAGCCCTATGCACCGGCCACCTTTATCCGCAAGGAAATATCCTGGTACTCATTTCTGTTGGAGGCTGAATCAACCACAAGGCCATAATGCAGCAGGAAGGATTATGTCAATGAGAAGTTTCAATGACACCATCGGGAATCGAACCCTTGACTTTCTGTCTTGTAGTGCAGTGCCAGAGCCAACTGTGTCATGATATAAATTCACACTGTATAACAAAATTTCACTAGAATAATATTTTGCTTAAAAATCAAACGTCTCTCAAGTGGTGTAAAGGTATAAAATACTTTTCTAGTACATCTTGATTTACAGTGAAACCCTCTTATGAAGTCTTCCGGAGGACCAGGCAATTTAAGCCATGGCAAAACATCTTAAAAGCAAAGACTCAAGACAGTGTATCAAATCCATATTATCCCCAGCTCCAAATACTGATAATGCATAATATGAATGCATTAAAAATAGCATTGTAATGGCAAGGCCATGAATATAAATTAAGTACATGTTAGAACTGCCCACTTTTACATCAGTTCTTGCCCACAATTTCATGACGACATGAATACAGACATGTACAATCATAACAACTGGTTATAGCTTAGATAAATGTCTTGCAATTGGTGGTTTTTTGAACTGTCACAGAACATTAGACTGACCACAATACAGGGATAAGAATTCGTTTTTAGAAGTTACAGGTGGAAGTTGTAGCTACAAACCTACACAGTGTGTTAGAATATGCAATCATGGTAGGGCTGTGACTGGCTAATGAGGTGCCCTGAGTGTAGTATAGTGTTAGGCGTCACTGGTCTGAAACCATGGGCACTCCCACTCTTGTCCATAATAAAATTTGTAACACTGTTAATAAAGCGTGATTTTATGACAATTAAGAAACAAAAAATTATCATCTGTGTTTATTTGTTATTTGATAATACTGCTATACTGTTAACCATGACTTCTGTTGCCTCCCAGCCTCAGTGCCATGTGAGCCCACAATTTGCTTAACCTTATCACCAAACCAGACTGCTGGAAATTATTAAAATACACATTACATATTTAAATAGTTCTAGTATGATCTCACTTGTGTTCCATCTAATAATCAAAAGTGAAATCCTTCATAATATTTTGTCTTAGTGCTGTGCAAACATTTATCTTAAGACCGCATATGGCCTGCCAAATGCCCTAATGAAAGAAACTTCCCAAACCTCAACAAGCAATTTTATTTCTACCTGTCATAAGAAGATACATATTAAGCTAGCATGCATTTTAACAATCAGTGTCTAGTTGCATTAAGTTCCAGCAAGAAGAAAAACAGACCCAGAAACAGGTTACATCAGCCCAAACCAGTCAAGCTAAGAGAGGACTACGTAACCTAAAATGTTTGTCATTAAGGTGATGTGACAAAGATCTAAATGCACCACACATATGCAGAAGCAACTACCACCCCTTCATTTCCTACAGCTACAAAGGAAATCCTTCAAAGTGCCAACCCTATCAGCCACCATCTAGCAAAATCAGTAGCAATGCAAATATACTCTTAAGAATTTCATAATGTTGGTAGTGCATCAAACAGTTTTTGTTCTCCTTGGCTAGTCAGCCAATGCCCTTGAACATCTGGTGGTAAAATACATGCTAACACCTATATACATTCAAAGAAATTAGTATTCACCATTGCCTTTTCACACATTCTTGCCTTATGATGGCCCTTAGGGGCTGAAACATGTAGCAATTTCATATACAAACAAACAAACAAACAAACAAACAAAGAGTGTTTTTATAATAAATTCTTTGTGTAGACGACTTCCCTCTTGGTACATACAGTACCATTACATTTAGTGACTCCAATCACCGGCTCTTGCTATGCAGATTTAAAATACATATGTTACATTCATATCCTAAAAGTAGTGGCATCTTACATTCAGACAAGTTCTTGATTTACCATTTCCATGCAGGAAAACAATATACAAATATATAAACAAGGTTTTGAGCAACAGGTTCCATGTTAGACAATGAGAGAACACACAGAAGACGTGTTGAGGAAAAGCTGGAGAAAACTAGTGTTAGACTGGAGACATCTCTGAGGAATCTTTGCCCCAACTCACACAGCAAGGTTGTGTCTTCGTTACTGGCACAAAATGCAACAAAACTGCTGCATCTGCTTCCATGTTTAGACTAATGTGGTTCAAAAATTCTGTCACACATCAGAAGCGGAACTGAATTTAATAAATTGGTACATTCTGTTGCATGCTAAAGAAACAGAACCCACATTCAGTGTACAGTGATGAAGCTTAGTTTCATTCCAGTGGATACATGAAATCTCTCAAAAAGAGGGACTGGGCCACAAAAATCCAGTCTTAACCCCTTAAAGACAAAGCACAGACTGCTTTATTTAGAGGCCAAGTTCATAGTGCACAGTAAATACGTTTCATCTTGGTTATAAAAACTAATCAGTTTATGCTGTAAGTGGCACAAGTCGCTGTTTTTTGTGAGATAAATACAAAACACATAAATACAGTGTGGGCAGAGAGTACAATTGTTGAATGTTAAACCTGTTGGTGCATCACGTAACAGTAGGCTGTAAAAGGTTAATCCATTCAGTGTCATTACACTGGCTCTGAAGGTGAATGAATGAACAATGACCACAGTTAAGTTGCTGTATTAAGTTACATACAACAGATGTAAATAAATTCTTATTGTGATCATACATTTAATAACAATGACAGAAAATTAAGTACAGTATGACCTCTGTAGGCTTACAAAAAAATTAAGCATATCCAAAAATTGGAAATTTCATACAGATGTTGAAACGTTAAGTCAGTCCACTATTAAACCATCTATGGATGTTGAATTCACGTTTACATGGTAAAAATGTGACTGTTTCTTACTTCTGTACACAGTACTCATCTAATTCTACTGGACTATGATCATATGGACTTCAGTTTAGACAGTTTCTCACATAATTTCTGCTTATTACAGATGCACCAGGCAAGCATCTCTATGTTATTCACAAATGTAAGAGTTAATGCCTCATTATCAATGTTAGTTTCACCATTTGTTAACTATTTACTATGCCCTCAAATTGGAAAACAAGAAAATTCCTGAATTGCCAATTTTTCAGCATTATAGATCAGTGATAAGTTTCGGTGTAACAATCCTGTAAATAAAGTACTTGTTTAAGCCGCAGCATGCATTCAATGTAACTATTTAAATACTTGTTAAATAAATTGTATATAGCATGCAGCATTGAGGAATGTGAAACAATCAGAACATGAGTACTTGTTGTGTATCCAGGGCTTCTATCCATAAGACCTGGGATAAAAACCCTTGACCAACTCTGGAATATCATATACATCAGTATCACTACTTAAAGCACTGTTGTCAGAAAAAGCTAAATAAAAAAGCTGTATGATCAAAATATTAAAAGTTCCGTGCTTATTTATAACAAGATTCAGAAGAGGGAATGAACATAATTAAATGAAAACCTCTTAATGACTACAGCAATGTTTGTAGCAAGTAATTATATTCAATTCCACATTTCGTAACCAGGTTTCCATTAACGTACTTGAAGTTAAGACGACATACCGACACAACTGTATGACACGCCAATTACAACATTTATGTATTGGTATATTTATGTAACAACATTCCAACTATTATATAACAATTATTGCAATATCAATGGATAAAAACGTTTCCATTACTTTTTCACTGTAACAGTACACTGTAAATCAAACATTATGCTGACAATGTGCATTAATCCACAACAAATACAAATCTTCATTTAAATAATGATGCAAAGAAGGAAGGAATACCTACTGAAAGTAGGAGTCATAAAGGCAATAACAGAAGAAATGAATACCACACCAAAATCTTTAATAATTTCCACAATGTTTGGGTCTGCGAAAATTATGTAGGACAATGTCCACTGCCTAATGTATACTTGATATACAGAATGTTTCAAAAGTGGGATCTTCTGCTTTCTTGATGATTACCTGTCACTACAAGGACTGTACATTTTTCATTTTAGTTACTGTAATTTCCTAGGTTGTAATCAAGAACAAACATGAGTCCTTTCAACTAATAAAACAAGTGTGGTAACAGCCAGACTAGTAAGTTCTGTGGTACTAATATAAAGAGCGGTTGTTTTAATTTACAAAATAGTTTTGGTTACTTTATGTTATGAATATGGTAATGAATATAAAATGTAATGTTTTAATAGATGCATCTCTCTTCATGGTAATGAATCTATGTGTTCCACAACAGGATATGAATTTCCTGACCAGCTGAGGAAGTATCAACAAATAGTTTGAAAATTTCTATGCAATTTCCCAATCCCTCAAATTATGTGCCAGTATAACTGAACCTTTATTTCTCACAAGGGTAGTAATTCTTACATGTGATCCCTTTAGTAGGTATTCATTTCCAATGGGAAAGAACAAACTGATAAACATATTCTTAAAACTTTGTGAGAAGCCTGTCAGAATACAGCCAAGTACTGTATCTCATGCAGAACTACATTTTCTCTTTTCACTTTTGAGGAGAATAATTCTGAATCACTTGTGTTTGTAGCCTCATGAAATAAAATTTTTAATTGACACTTTGGCATTCCAACATGTGACTTCCAAGACATCATTAATGAAACCTGGTTTGTATCAGCACCATCTGTTTCAGATACAATGAAAGAAACAAAAACTTACTGTTGAACTGGGAAACTATTTGTGCTGCAATCACACCTTGCTATTGTTCAATGCTTGGGCCCGTTTCCGGATAGCACGTAATCGCTGGTTGCAATAAATTCGTAAGAATACTGACATAAACACAACAATCACACCAATAATGCCCACAGCTGTGATATGATGTTGATAGATGAAGCAGGACAGCAAAATTGCAAGACCCTATAAGGGAGAAAATTTAGGAAATGTAAATTCCATCCCATATTCTGAAGCATTTGAGATTTGTTTTCACACAACACTTTATCTTGTTCAGCAGTTTAAGAAGTTTATCATTCAATATGCCAACAGTCTTGATATATTTCCAACTTATTGCTGAACATTAACTTTGTTTATTTTTACTGATTAAATACTGGAAGAATCTTTCTAACACAACTTGAATCCCTTCCTTAAGTTATGCTTATTTATTTACATTTTGTACTGCTACTGTAATTAGTTCTTATTCTTCTGTTACATCACAATATTAATAAAGAATAAATGTATGCATATATTATAACCACATCTACACATTCACCACTCTGCTACCACAAATATAACTCGTGTAAAAGTACAGCCTAAGTTTGAAAACTTGGGTGTTTACACATTTTTACAGATTATGTTCATGCTACATGGCTATTGTGAGCCAGCACAGCCAACTCAATAAAGCACCAATGGGGTGGGGGCTGCATTGCTTCTGTTAAATGCCCACCATGTTGCTACACTGGTTCCATGAAGCATCTGGTCTCTTTATTGGATTAATATCAGGGGACCTTTCGGTACAAGTAAAGCACCCAGGGCAGGATGCTGGCCACTTACCACCATCTAATGCCGAGATTACAAACAGGTACAGTTTTATGTCTGTATCTAGACATACAGCATAGTAAGGCAATTAGGCACATGTACAACTTTGAGGTCTATCTGCACTACACAAACATTTCTGTAATAAAACATTAAATTATTTACCTGTCTTATGGTCATGATAATCACAAAAACAACAGGTCCAAAAGTCGCAATGGTGTAGTATATAAACAATTGACCTGCCGCTGAGCACACTGACAGTATGAGACAGTCAAACACAAACTTTGGAAACTGAAACATTTCATTAAAGAAAAATCAACCAAGTACAAGTAAAGAGATAGTATTAATAAATTTGTACTGTAAGATCTTGTGAACAAGGTAGTTAACTTGTGACTCCTATAGAACATGGGAAACTGCTCAACAGAGTAGGCAACTGTCAACTCATCAAGGACTCAGCTTTATGGAGTATGTTAAGTATTCTGTAGGCATATTACTGGAGCTTCAAAAGACTGTGTAATATTTACATGACTATCATGGCCCTCTGGATTATGAATCTGTGTCATCAGCTCAAATCTCACAAACTGCAACAATTTAATGCATCATTAATTACAAACAATGTAATTATCATTTCATGTGACACACTACATATTCTGGAATGCACAGGTGTCTTCCTCTGGCGGATTACATACGTGATGTTCATTACATGCAAAGTTCCCATTAAACATTTCTTCCAATTTACACACAAAAGTACCACAATTTAACATTACTTTACCACTGGCTTTAAAAAAAAAACAGCAATCTCACGGGACCAAACTTCTAAATTAGTACACAGATGTACCATCAGCATTCACATTATGTCATCCATCCATTTTTGTTGCTACATGACCCACATGAAGCATAAACATTGAAAAGGACAAGGGAGGAGGAAAAGTTGTAACACTCCACAGTTTCTTCTGACTTACAGTTTATCAACAAAACATCTCTCACCAAACACAATGTGTGGTTAATATGGTGCTGTTTAGTAAGCTAAGAAACAAACAACTATTCAATACTGATCTGAATATAAAAGTTACCTGGGCCATGAAGTTGATAGAATGAATGAAGCCTCCTTGCTGAGCAAGAGAAACAGTAGTGAAGAGGCAGGAGAATAAATTCACACCACACATCATTTGGACAGAACTCATCCCATAGAGGGAAAACAACTCCCCTTGCCAGTTGGAAGTGAAGCTGTCAAATAACATGTAGGAAAACAGAAGTATCAGTCCCGAGAATGTTGTCACTGCAGCACCTACAAAAAATTACAATCAATCATCACACAAAGTACTGTATGAAAATACGTACAGAACTTTGTTTACAACACTTACTCCTGCATAAATAACTGGTACTATTTTAACATGACCAGATAACTTGCACCAATTCTTGACCAAAATACAGAAAATGTTATTTGAAATTTAAATCTAAAACTGATGCACCTTGTGTAATATCCTAAACTGGTCATTTGTTGCATCCTCCTTGGGTACTTTGCACACTTTATGTTCAGACATTTGTAATTTTTGTACCTTCCTCAAATTAAGAGACCAAGTTTAATACCCATTGTCAGACCCTAGGTGTATGTTTTAAAGGCTATCACAATAAAGCAGTTGTTTTCAAATGACTTACAAAGACAATAAGAAGTAGCATACTGTAAGATAAGTTGTTTTTCATATCATTCATTGATAATCTCCCAGTCACCAAATCTTGATGGGCAGTGCAATTTTTATGTGACAATAATGTGACAACCATGGGCTGTAGCTCATTACTACCAAACTGAAATTGACAACAGCAGTAAGGAAGGTACGTTTTTCCATCCTAAATTATCCCCTGTGTGAACAGACAATTTTTTGCTCACCATTTTAATACAAGAATGCAATTAGAATACAGTTATTTAAAAAATGATATAAAACAGATGATAGTATTGCCTTTGTGGTCATCTGCACTGCCCAGCATGAAGAATGTCATTCCCACTGATATGAGCACTGCAGTCACATATTCATAATATTCATATTTCTTTCTTGAAATGACCTTTCCCATTATCATAACTGGAATTATCTTGGAAGCTTTGGCTAGTACCTGAAACATAAATTAATGTTAGTTTAGACTACATTCAACATTAACCCTTTGGCACCCAAAGTCACCTATTTTATAATGACAAAACCAAATGCCTAGTAAAGTTGTCAGCCACGAACATGCAAAGTAATGGGTGGCCATTTAAATCCTGGATCTTTTGCAGAATACTCTGGGCACTGAATTCTAACTCCACAGTGTTAACCGACAGTGGGCACTTCAACAGGAGTATTCAGATAATTTAAAACTTGTCCTTTATCTGCTTGGGTGTCTGAATATGTGAATTTACCATTAATCACATTTGCATACTTGCTACCATGCGATGTTTGTATTTATTGGTTGTTATAAACGAATGAAGTGAACAACAATCTTACACAATGCAAAAGGCAGGTACGAAGAGGTTAGCAATGACCTGTAATTCTATTACATAAAATGAGAACTTCAAACTGATCACTAATGAGCAACTAGTGAAAACAATTCCTATTTGCTTAATTCATAACATTTATGTGACATTTAATTAGAAAGAGGAGCAGAGTGAGGCACAAAAATTCACTGTATGTTTGAAATTTTATTTAATACTAATATTTAATTTTATCAACATTTCACAGCACAACAATCCTTTATCCTTTGTCAACTTGCAAAAGAGCAGTGACTAGTGAGGCTTAAAGAAAACTGGAGATGACAGGAACAACTGATCCTAACATTCATCTGAGCCTCTTAAGTAGCTTCCATGCAAAATTTTAGCCAGAAAATCTGAAGGGAACATAACACATGGAAGATCTAGGCACAGATCAGACGATAATACTGAAGGTAACAATGCAATAAATGTGGTGTAAAAGATATAGACTGGATACAAGTGACATTACAGTCATGTGCTCTGCAAATGAAGATTTCCTGAAATGGAAGCTACTACTTTTCATGACAAGCAGGTCAATTAAAGTCTGAAGGTATTTAAAACCAAATACCATGGTTGGTAAAATGAATATAAATGAATTATTGTGTTTTGAAGTCTAAGACTGGCAAAATTATGGCTGTCAAGGGACTGCTCCATAACGGTTTGAGGAACAAGTGTGCATGGAATTGTATCACCTTTCTAGCCACAGGTTATGGTCATTATGGTCACACAACTGTAATAATAAGACACACACCTATACACAACACCTAATGGTAAGTGAAAAATAAAGCCTTCTAAGACATACGTGAAACACAGAGGGAAAATGGGAGTCTTTGTAGTTTTCTGTTATGTGCTTAAGTTGAGGTGACTACTCTGTCAATAACACACGAATTGAAGAAAATTTGTCTATAAGTGTGAAAAATTAATAACACTGTAATTACACTTGCATATGGCTTATTTTTCTACTTAATCATCCTGCTTTTCAATTAACTTGTTCGCTAAGTCAGTAAGTTTCCTGATTCCCTCAAAATAAAATGATTTTAATTAGGCCCTAGGCCAGTCTACACTGCTTCATTCCATCAGTGATGCTAATTTCAGATCATTCATCAGTGCCAATTTCCTGGTTGCCCCAGCTGTTTTGACTGATGACTAATATGCTCCTTGACGTCAATATACTACAAGTTATGGTTGCCCCGAATAATCATCATTGAATATATTCATCTGCAGTCCTTTACAAGAGAGGCAATGTATGTATAACACAACACAGCAGCATGTCCATGTCAATTTTAATCCTCCTTAGCTAACCTAAGAGCCCCATACCATTTCACTTGAAGTGAGTGCCTTTATGGCAATATAATGGCACCAGTAACAACAAAATTTACTTACATTTTCAGTTACAGTGGCCAATATTTTTGCCAGATTTTAACTAAATTAGGGTTTTCTCAATAGATTTTCATAAAAATCCCCAATACCAATATGCATGGGAATTCATCCAATGGGAACCAAGTTAAGGCATAATGAAAGAAGGATGCATGGACAGACATGTTGAAGGTAATAGGTGCTTTTTTTGAGTATGCAAATGGGCCTTAAATTGTATCACTAATTCATAAATTTTCATCTGGTTCACGAAGGTAAAAAATACAGAACACAATCTTTCTGCATATTTCACTAGTTTCCACAATATCTTAACAGAAAATCTGAATCAATGAACACTGCTCTTCTTCGACACATTCTGTCTATGAAGCATGCTTGTTAAACAAGTCACCAGATTTCTGTTTTGAATACAATGAAAATGAATGAGGTGAAAATGTGGAAAGGTTCATATTATTAAAGCCAGTGGTGTAGCTATGCATTTTGGTGCCTGGGGTGGGTAAAAACAATGGTCACCTGTCAGAAACTATGAACTTCATAACAAATCACATTTATTGAACCTTTTTTACTGGGCTCAGTAACTTAAAAATTGTTGAGTGAGAAAATTATTTTTTTTTAAGTTTATGATGTACATTTTGCTGCCCCTTTGGATTCTGCCACCCAAAACAGCAGTGCCACTCGCCCCTCCTCCCAACTATACTTACTTACTCCATGGAGCAGAGTCCTTCTTAAGTTCTTGAGAAGCTAACTGGTTTTCAGCTAGTCAAGAAATTTCACACATTTTATGGAACCCAAAGGTTCATTACTCCCCCCTCCCCCCCAAACTATT